>Ga0116231_10000759_pt1 | contig 60559 bp, 50 predicted proteins | sample S1TSphgellanicum_2_FD_89695 | JGI IMG/M metagenome (GOLD analysis project Ga0116231, IMG submission 89695) | Host-associated microbial communities from peat moss isolated from Minnesota, USA - S1T2_Fd - Sphagnum magellanicum MG | ecosystem: Host-associated > Plants > Peat moss > Unclassified...
AAAAAAAAAAAACACAAAAAAATTTTATAAAAAAAAATTTTGGGGTAATAAAAATCTTTTTCACAAAAAACCCCAACCCCCTCAAAAAATTTATAAAAACAAAAAAAAAAAAAATTTTTTTTTTTTTGGGGGGGGGGGGGGACAAACTTTTCAATTGGAAAGATTATCCTCAAGTTCTAGGCCCACACATTTAAGAAGCCGCTCTACTTTATCATCTTCCATGAGAACCTAAACCCTCCAAGAAAAACCTACAAAAAGTCCAAAGTTCTTTCTAATAAGTATGCCCATAGATTCTAATCCAGTGGTCAATTTGAAATCCCAAAGGTTCCACTAGAACACAAGATCAAAATGAAACAAAAGCCTTAACCAAAACCAAAACATTGGGTGGAGGCTGAAAAAAGTAAAATTAACCTTAATTGAAATTTTCTCTACCAATTTCATCTTCTCCATCTGCTACTACATGTGGCTCCGATCCTTACAATCCTCCCATCTACCAAACTATTGTTTTTTGACTCCTCCTTTGTCTCTTTTCAACTATCAACTTTCTTGTTGTCTTGGGAATTTCCTTTTCTTTAGGGTAATAATAAAATTGACACACACAACTAACTCTTTAAAAAAAAAAGTAGTAGCAGCACTGGATGATGACATTAAAGATTGGTCAACTTTGCTACTTACACCTAGAGAACTTCAAAAGGGGGGGACTCCAAAAAAATTATTTATTTTTGGGTCCCCAAAACCAATTCCTATTGGCAAGTAGGCAATTCAAATCCTTTATATGGGCAAACGTTTCCCATTCCCAATAAATTCCAAGGCTTGGGGAATTTTTAAATTATAGGGCCAACAACAAGATCATAGTTTAATTTGGCTTCCATCTATTCCTTAATAACATTTTTTAAAAAAAATTTCAAGGTTGTTTAACTAGCTACACCTAGCCAAGTAGAATGTACAATGTGGCTATTTGTAAATTTCTAGAGTGCAATAAATTGGCTATTTCATTTTTTTGGGTAATGTTAAATTAACTATCGTGTTAAATCAAAAGTGAACTTTTGGCGACCAAGCAAAATGTACATAACATAATTTGATTATCTAAATTAATCAAAGGGAGAAAGCATTTTGCAACAAACACACTACAATTGCATTCACTATTAAAGGAGTATCAAAAGACTTTGTCCATTTGCAATACCAACATGCCTACACCCACCCACAACCCCACCTTAAGTTCCAACTTGCAACCCCAACCATATTAATCAAAAGACAAAAATTACAAATAATAAGTCCAGAAGCACAAATGCATGTTGTACAGTGCAACTCTAGAGTCCAAACTCCAAACTCCAAACTCTCCAGCATTCACATTACACAAGATAATTCCAAAAACATCGAATAAAAATCTCCAAGCCCACTCCATAAACCTACATGACCTTTCAAAATATGTTTCAAAGCTGAAAACCAACCTATGCAATCTTTTGACATGTATGTTTCAACAAAATCAAAGAACAAATAGTATACTTACAATTCTTTTATGTGTAAAACTTGGTACAAAAATGAAAATGCCCCAACAAAAAAGGGACCAAGAAAAGAAATTTTAGCTACCTCAATAAACAAACCATTTGCCGCTAAGCATCGACGTAATATCGGGCCTTTGTGTCCTTCCACTTGGTGATGGCATCTTGAAAAGGAAAATTGCCAATTATGTACATACTCTACATCCATAAACATTTGTGACTACATAAATGTAATTGTGTATAAATGTTGGCTACTTATAGAAATGGAGGTGTAGGTTTGGCTATTATTCATTAGAGAAGCAAGCAAAGGTGGTGATCACTCATGAAAAAAAGGAGGGGGATGGCAAAAAGTTGATTAGTGATGGGAGTAGGAACAACTATAGTGAGAGTGATGAGGGAGGCGGCATCATTACTTTGCAAAGAAACACCTTAGCTATTGGTTTTTTTTTTTCATGCCTACAAGTAGCCTGTCCAAAAACTAAGTAACCATTTGGCGATTTTTAGCCACAAAAAAAATGTTGCTTTTTATAGTTGGATGGATCTTACACTTGTGAGGTAGGTGTAAATGAATAGGTGTAAGGGATTCTTTCCATTGAAAGGCTAATCCTTTAGCTTAGGAAGTTTGACCTCTAACAATTAACTTTGGATGTTCCAAATTTGCATTTTAGTTTTGCAAAATAAATGACTTGTCAGTTGTACCACTACTTAGATGCACCTACAATAAGGACATTTACTGTTGATGGAAAGCCCTCGACAACTTAAAGACCAACTCTAGCAATGTTTTTGTTAGGAATTCTCATTTGTCCCTAGAGTGGGGATCATCCATTGGAAGATGTAATTAAAGTGGTGATCATCCCAAGGAAGTTTTTATATCTTTTGCTACATAATGAAAACTAATTATACAAATCTAGCAATTTTTACTCTTTTTTTCTCTCCTTTCTAATGATTGAAAACCTCTAGAATTATTTTTTTCTTGAATTTATTGAATCTCTAAATTTTATTTTTTGACAAAATCTTACCAATAAAAAATATGCACTAAAGGAAAAAAATCAAATCAAATTTGTTTGTTATTACAAATGTTGTTTCCAACTATTGTAATTGCATTTGCAATTACATTTGTAACTAAAATAGTCACAAATGACATTTGTAGCAAAACGACAAGTCTAAAAAATAATTTTTTTTAGTTTATGTTTGACCTTAACTACACCTTAACTTTTGAATTTCATGCTAATGGAAACTAATTAGACTATCCAAAGTTGAAGGTACATCTATTCAATGGAAAGATACCCTAAAATCCCTAATAATTTCTAGGAGGATATCCATGGATATAATATGCCTTCCAAATACTCTAGGAAATTTCTTAAACTGCTTCAAATGAATGCAATAACCTTACTAACCGTAAAAGGGGGTTCCATTATGTGAAACGTATGCAAGCAAGATGGTGTGAAATTACAAATTCAAGAAAGCACAAAACATAATTTATAAATTACCACCCTACTTGACATGCCCTTCTAGGTAAACCCCCAAGTCAAGATTTGCCTAGTTGAAGTCCAAGTTCAAACCACCACATGGTAGCCCTTGTGGTGGCTTGGGTTGTGAGTTTAAGTGTTGGGTTGGGTTCAACTCTCATTTTGATAGCAGTCATGAACCACATAGGTGTTAGCAAATGACAGTTTGAAGAAGGGGGCCGAAGGAGATGTTTTCAGTGTGCTAAGTCCTTGAACTAGACACAAGTTTGCAGTTAGGCCAAAAAATAGGAGATAATAATCCCAAGTGACAAGGCCTTGTACCACTTGGGAAGTTTGTAGCATGTTGAGTCCCACCCATTTAGAGGTCAGGGTTAACCTTACATTACGAAATGAATCTTAATGCTGAAGCTCACCAACACACAATTTGCCATGTGTAGGTAGTTTAAGTTTTTTGTGAAGAGTGTGAATGGAGGCAAGGGCGCAAGAGTGCCAAGTAAATCCAGGTATGACAATTGGCATCATAATAGGTTCCTTGAGTCATTGGAAAAATCTCTAGTAAAACATTTAAAGGCAGTTTTTTAAGGCAAATAGCTTTAAAACAACCAATATCAGACATCATGGTGGTGGTGCAACCTAAAACAAAAAGGAAATACAAGATTGAGAAGGAGAAGGAAAAGGACGTAGCCTTTGAGGAATTGGTCACCGTAGGAAACCACGATGGAAGATGAGTTCAAGTCCATTTACAAGTCTTTTTTTGTCGCGATCCTACTTTGGCAAAGTGTGGGGGTGAAGCCCAACACTCCCAAAGTTGAGGATTTGGAGTCCTTCGAGACTCCCGAATGTTTAGAGCTCAACAGCAAGGCCCAAAACACCTCGTATTGAGGTGTTCTTGGTGCCATTGGAAAGGTCTTGAAACGTAGATATCGAAAATGGCCTCGCATTGGCCATTCGGACATCTACAGCCCAAGTTATGGGCAAAAGAAGGGCCGGGAGTCAAACTGGCAATTTGACTCCCGACCATTAAAAGTCGGGAATCGACCTCTTCCCGACGTTCGAATTGAGAGTGCGACATGGCGTTGGAAAGATCTCGACGAGGGCTACAACTTTGGTTCAGACCTCGTTGCGATCGGACTTCACAGTCGGGAGTTATGGCCGTTCAAAGTTCTGGTAGTCTAGCCGAGACAGTTTCGAGACTCCATTTTGGGAGTCCCAACAAAATGTGCCATTTGGATGTAGCCTCGGTGGCGAGCTGCAGAGAATACTATAGGGAATAAGGTGGTGGTTTACTCCTGAGTCCGGGCCGTGGTGAGTCTTGTGTGTCCAAGTGCCCGTGGCAAGTCCCAACACCCAAGGGTGTCCCGAATGCTAAACTAACCTCTTGTGGTTGGTTTTTTGATGCAGATTCACACAAGCTAAACTAGTCCCTCTTCCTAATCTAATCCATGGGCTCCCAACTCGACCCTCTACCCCTTTTTAGAGTTGGAAGCCGGGAGCGTGTCGCTAAGTCATAATTTCCGCAACTTGACTTTGTGAAACCCTCAAGTGGGTTTCGCCCCGTGACTTAGGAGCGCGTCATTTTTACTACTTAAAAACATTGGTTACAATGTTTTCAAAATTTTTTTGGGTATTTTTCATTCATTAAATCAATTTCAAACTTTTAAAATATATATACCAATACATTGAAAATAAATTATGTGAAAATAATTCCATTTGGAGTTCTTTATTTTTTTGTAAAATGTTAGATACACAAAATTAAACATTGGTTACAATTACTTATGTATGTGTTAATGTGATTGCGCCCTACTAATTTCGTTGGATCAACTTGAAAAGGGTAAAGGGGGCAAATGAGCTCTTGAACAAGTCTTCCAAGGCATGAGAGGAGGAAGTAAACCAAAAAGGGGCAAAAAAAACGTCCAAAGAATTTTTGGCCTTCCTTTACACCTTCCAAGCCCTTGTGGTGCAACAAGGCAGAGCCATGTCATAACACAATGAAACTATGAAATCATGCACCGAATTACAAAGGGTTTGGGTGTTATTGGCACTACCCCAAATGGGGGTTCCGCCAAGGTTGCCAAACTCCTTTGCAAGGAAAGAGATGAAAATGAAGAGAATGCAATTGTGGTTGCACCAAGTTGAAGCATGTCTAAAAACCCAATTCCTTGAATTGGACAAGGAGTAAATCCACTTCACTTAGACTTTCCTCAAGGAGCATGCATGGGACTGGTGGATGTTTCAAAAGCAAGAAACACTCGACCTCCTTGAATCCTTCACATGGGAATAATTCAAGCTGCAATTAAACGAAAGGTTCATTCCACACCACTTGGTGTTCAAGGATGGGATAGAGCTCCTAGAATTCACTAAGAGGGATGGAGCAAGCTCCCTAACCCACCATGTGCAAGACTTCAATCGAATGTTGATTATGGTCCTTTTGAAAAAAAAGTTTGCTAGGAAATTGGTCTTCTTACATGGGTTGAAGCCTTGGGTTCGAAAAATTGTCCATTAAAGGATAGACATCTTGGACAAATGAAGATGGTGGACAAAGGCCCTCCATGCCCCAAGGGTGAAATCGGAAATAGAGTCACTTAGAAACAACATGCCGACCCAAGTGGTGGAGGCAAAGGCTAGAACAAGCATAAGTGGGGTCAAGGTAAGTTGAAGCCTCATGATGATAAGGAGAAGTCACTGGATAAGGAGCTGATAGTGAAGAAAGCAAAATAGGACTTAACAAAGGTTAAGTGTTTCGATTGTGATAATCATTTGCATTTGGCAAAAAACTATCCTAAACCATTTCAAGTAAGTGATTGCATTTTTCAATGTAAGTTAATTCTCCAAGGGGGTTTCATGGCCAAAATACAAGCCCACGAAAGTGAAGCCTCCAATTTGTTAAAGTTGAAATGTAAGATAAATAATGAGTTGGTATGTTGTTTATTGGATTTAGGAGCAACAAATTCGTTCATGATTCTGCAAGCAGTGATTAAAAATCAAAACCGAATTTGTGGCAAATCTCGTAATGGTGCATTTGGCACAAGGCAAAGTTAAACCCTCATTTAGCATAGCGTTAGGTGTCATGTTTTCAATTTTTGAAAACTTCACCTTGTGTGATTTAGATAATTTTAATGTAATTATAAAGAACACATTTTTGGATCTTGACAAAGTAAACATCCTCCACACCAAAAGCAGGGTGAGAATCCATGCCAAAGTTGGCTTTAAGTTAATGACCTTAGATGCGAAATACAATTCTATGTTGATGGGAGTAGGAATTAACTTGGTTGCTTTGGTTAATGAATTAAAATTGCCTAGTTTTTAGTTTTGATGTTTTTGAAAATCTCCCATGGGGAACCTAAGCCACAAGGGGCAAGCGACCTCTTGCTTGTATTTTGGATTCATTTAATAATTTTTTGAAGGTTCTAACATATGAACTCCCCGATGCCCTTCCAACTTGTGGAGAGGGTGACCATAAGATAAAAGTGGTGCATGGATTGAATCTATCATCCAAGGCACCTTATAGTTTAAACCAAAAAGTACTAGAAAAGCTCCAAAAAAAATTAAAAGACTTCCTTAGTTGAAGTATATTCGGCAAAACAAGTCGCCTCATGGGTCACTGGTTTTGTTTGTTAATAAAAAAAATGGCAAGTTGAAAATGTGTATTGACTACCATGATGTGAACAAAATAACCATAAAAAAGAACTATCTTTTGCCTTACATTGACATTAATCTATTAAATCAGCTTAATGGGGCCAAATATTTTAGCCGAATTGACCTCAAATCGAAGTACTACCAAATCCACATCACAGATGAAGATGTTGAAAAAACAACTCTAAAAACTAGGTATGGCTCATATGAGTTTTTGGTGATGCCATTTGGGTTATGTAACATCCTGTCGACATTCACAACCTTCATGAACTCAATCTTCCACGAGAAGCTGGATGGGTTTGTGATCATCTATATTGATGATATCTTGGTGTATTCCAAGATTGCAAAAGAACATGCAAAACACCTATAATATGTTTTGAATAAACTTCGAAAAAATAAGTTCTTTGCCAATAAGGCTAAAAGTGAGTTTTCCCAAGAAGAAATGAACTTTCTAGTACACATTTTATCAAGGGAAGAGACGAAGCCCAACCTTAGAAAGTTGCAAGGCATAGAAATTGGAAAAGACTAATCATGGTCAAAGGAATTCTATCCTTCCTAGGCTTAACTAACTTCTACCAAAAGTTTACAAAAAGATTTTCGCATATGGTGAAACCGCTTTCGAATCTCTTTCCTGATGGCTAAGTAGGAAGGAAAAATTTCAAGTGGAAAAACCCCCAACCAAGACTAAGGCATTAAAGGCCATCTTCCAAAGGGAAAGTAGTTTCGAACAAAGGATAAGGGCGGCTTATGTGTAAGATCTAGTCGCACAAAGATATTTCAAAGCGTTGCAAAAATGGAAAATGATGAAAGACATCACTTTAAAGTAAGGATTACTAAAATGGAAGCAATCCCAAATCTATGTGCTAGTAGGAAAGTTGCACAAAAAGATCATGCAACAAAAACATGATGTGCCCATGGCAACACACCGTGGGAAATGAACCACAAGAATGGCCATAGAGAAAATGTTCTATTGGCTTGATATGAAAAAGGATGTAAAGCATTTTGTGCGCACATGTGTAAAGTGCCAAAACTCAAAGTCAATTTATAAAAAGAAATATGGACTATACAAGCCTCTATTGATCTCAAATGAATCATGGGAGAATGTCTCCACGAATTTCATGATGCAACTCCCCAAATGGAATGGAATGCATGCCATTTTAGTACTAGTCAATCAATTTTTTAAGTTGACAAAAATGGCTCCAACAAAGACGACCGCAACTACTTTTGATTCAATAAAGTTATTCTTTGACATGTGGTTTAAGCACCATGGGATGCCTTAATTCATTGTAAGCAATATAGACATCAAGTTTATGATAAGTTTCTCGAAGCCTTTGTTCCAAAAGGTGGGAACAAAGTTGTTTTTTAATACGACATTTCATTCACAAACCAATTGCCAAACAAAAAAGGTCACTGGGGTGTTGAACCAATACCTCAAAAACTATGTGAGGGCCAATAAAAAAGATCGGGGTGAACATCTAGGCTTGGTGGAATTTTGTTAAAACTCTATAACACACTCGGTGATAAAAATGTCCCTATTTGAATTAATGTTGGGCAAAAAAACCAAAAAGCTTTGATGGACTTAGCCATTCCCATGGGATGAACAAATCACTCCAAGGAAGTTGTGGAGATGGTCAAAGGGTGTGAAGAGTTATATGCCCAAACCAAGAAGCTCTTGGAGCAAGCTCAAAAGCGATGTGAAAAATATTCCAATAAAACACGAAGGCATGTGGAATTTGAGGTTGAACAACACATGTGGTTGAACATCTAGGACTTTAAGATGCATGATGGACTATCCCCACATTTCACTGCCAAGTATGTAGGGCCTTATGAAATTTTGCATAAGTCGCACCTCGACATATATATACCCTAAAGTTGCTGATTAATTTTGTGGCACATCTAACCTTCTACGTTTCGAAATTGAAGTTGTTTATGCATGATGAACAAAGACCAAACTAGAAACAAAAGGTGCGATTGAAAGTGAATGCCATTGAACATAAGCTAATGGCCAAAATCGAAGGCACATTCCGTGTGAGGCAAACACACCTTAAAAGCAAAAAATATTTCATGAAGTACAAGGGCTACCATCATAAGGAGGTAATGTGGATGAAGCCTACTCACTTGAACCACCTTTTAAAGATGGTGAACAAATTTGAATAGGAAAGGGGTCACAAACTTAGGGTGAAGAAAACTCAAAAGAAAAATAAAAATCCACCTACAAATGGCTTAAGTGTTGATGAGGGCATCAACCCCTTCTAAAGTAGAGAAGACCACCCACAAAATAACAAAAATATTTATCCTCATTAATTTAAGGAGGGTTAAAGGTTTTGTGAGTGTGGTCGACAATGAAAAGATTAAAGTTCATGGTGGAGAAAGCAATTGAAAATGGCAAGGAGGTGGTAACCAATGGAAATAGACTTGGAGTTGGATTCAAATTGAAAAACTATAAGTTTTGGTTAAGTGAAATTGGGGTGGTGGTGCATAGAAATAAAATGGCACATCCCCAAGTGGAGAAATCAAACTTCCTATGCATGAATTTGCAAATTGTGTCCTGCTTGAATAAAGGCGTTGAAACCATAAAACCAAAATTTGACACTATTTGTTGATGCGTTTGTAACCCTCATTTGGTGTCATGACCAAAACCTTTAAGTTAAACTCGAAGTGGACTCCAAGGAAAGAAGAGATGGTTGCAAAAGGGAATTTGGGGAAGACATCAAAAGTAAACGCATTGGGTGGAAACAAAAGACACAATCGGTAATACGTCCTACACTACGAACACAAATACATAACGCAAATGGTTTCCTTTGATTGGGAAGTAGCTAATTCCACCATTGCATTGAAGTGAAAAAAATGGTAGAAGTGCCCAAAGGTGATCACCCTGAAATAATGTCAACAAGGACATTGACACCTCTAAAGTGGGGGAGAATGACATGCCCTTCTAGGCAAACCTTCAAATGAGAAGATTCACCTAGTTAGGGCCTAAGTTTGGACCACTGTGGGGCGGCCCCTATGGCAACTTGGGTTGCAAGTCTAAATGTTGGGCTAGGTTCAACTCTCATGAGCCGCATAGGTGTTGATGAGTGAGGGTTTGAAGAAGGGGGCCTAAGGAGATGCTCTTGATGCATTAAGTCCTTAAACTAGACACAAGTTTGCAATTAGGCCGAGAGACATGAAATGGTAATCCTAGGCGACAAGGCTTTCTACCACTTGGGAAGTCTGTAGCGGGTTGAGTCCCACCCATCTAGAGGTCAGGGTTAGCCCTAGATTACAAGACGAGTCTGAATGCCGAAGCTCACTAGCGCATGGTTTGCCATGTGCAGGTAGTTTAGGTGTTTAGTGAGGAGCATCATTAGAGGCAAGGGCATGAGAACGCCAATGCGTATCTGGGTACGATACTACTATACTAGCATGCCTTGATTATTATGCCAGGAAAAATGCATGGGCAGTAGGACGCTGACCTTTGTCTATGCCCTCAATTCACAACGTGTAATGCCCTGCTGCCAGGGCATTCCCCTACACTAAACCATAGATTCACTTGATTAGCTTCTTTTCACTCTGGTCTGAGCTGGAATAAGCACTTCAATTACCTTTGTTTTGAGGTGAGTAGAACCAGATTTTTGTTTTTCAGGGCTAGTAAAGGTAGATATACATATGTATCCAATTTGTGTCTGACTAAAGTCAGGATAATGTGTTCCTATATAGCCTGAAGTTCAATTAAGGGTAGGTTATCTATTTGACCCTTCAATATCTTGAGGTATCTGTTGGAATCAATTAGGTTTATTAGAATTTAGTGTATTTCAATTCAGAGTAATTTTCAGTGCTTGATACAGTGATCTTGGTTAGGTTAAAACCAGTGTTGTACTGGTATCAACTTTTGAACATACCACACCAGTACTGGTATCAGGGTTTTTTTGTTTTTTTTTTCCCAATACCTGGCAGGTACTGGTATCAGGCACATTTTAAAAACTGTCATACCAGTTGGGTACTGGTATTAGGTCCAAGGCTGATTTTTGCCTGGTATATGGCAGGTATGAACCTGGTATTGGGCACATATAAACGTGGTATAAACTTGGTGTATCTCAGGTTTCATACCAGACTGGTATGTTCTTTTATACTAGTACTCATACCAGTACTATATACCCAGGTTGCAGCCTGTGTACTGGTACAACACTGGTTTAAACTTAGTCACAAATATTTCATTAAATCTTTTTGTAGGGTGATAAATTGTTAAGAGCTTAGAAACAATGAAAAAAGAAGTCTCAAAAAGGAACACAAATGAAAAGAAAATGTTGTCGTAAATTTGTCAAAATGAAGAGATGAGATAAGAGGCAAAACTGATCTTGATCGCCTTGAAGACTATGGTGCAAACTCTTGCTACTACAACAGACTTGGGAAAAATATAGAAACCAAAAAAAATCATCAACCCAGATATACCCAAACAAATTTTCCGATTCACTAAGTTCTTAGCTCAGGATAGGTGAGTAAGATGTTCTAAGATTTTACCAATCCATTTAAATTTTGGTTATGGCCAAACAAATATATATGTTGGAGATTGATGAAAGTATTGGGGAAGTAGGGCAAGGCCCCAGGGTGGGGGCATTCCCAAAATAAGAGGCTAGGATGAAGTGGTACAAGGTGGGATGCTTCATGTACATGTGACAATCACATGAGAATGTATATGACAAGGTCAATCATTTGGCTGCATTGCTCCCAAGGGAATGGCTGTTGAGAATGGTAATCCACCATGTAGGCAGATTTGTCAAACTCCAAGGAGATAATTGAAGAGATTTTTGCAAAGTCATCATTCGAAGTAGGATGATGATGATGCTGATGATGAGCTCACAATTGAACCAAATTTGAAGACAGTTAATCAATCACCTGGTGGACTATGGCATTTGCAACAGGAATCGTTGTTGTACAGAGAAACATTGTGCACAAAAACATCATGCACTTTTCTACTTGTTAGAGATCACACTGGCATTTTAAGGACTACTTAACTAAATAAAACAATTGATGTTAGTGAAAGATTTTGTGGGGTTTCTGAATTTTGCAGAAACTTCATGCAGGTCTTCATCAGCTGCAATTTTGTACCACATTTTACGAAGAAAGTTACCCATTATTGCTTGCTCCCCTGCTGAGAGGAAGCTTATCAAGCACCATGACAGGTAATATTCTTATGTGTTGTTATTGTTGAGACCAATTGAACAAGACTGTGGACAGACAAAACTTGAAGATTGGTCTCGACCATAACAACATATAAGAAGACCTTCTAACAAGACTACAAACAGCTCGACCATAACAACACATGAGACAGACAATGGCATTCATATGTTCCAGTTTCTATTTCACATGTGTCAATGGATCCTGACTTCATGAACAGAAATCCAGCAGATTGAAACCAGGCATCTAAGTTTAACAAAACCAGCAATGACAGTTGGGTTACACACAGGAAAAGGAGGGCTGGAGGCAGTTTCTCAAGACTATTTTGCATCTTCAGTCTTCTTCCCCACACTCTGTCAGTTGGTGCAGGGCAGGGTAGTTAGCACACTTGCTGGTTGGAGAAAGAGCCAGGGTGCCACCATCTAACAAAGTAGTCCAATTGCTTTAGTTCAACACCCTTTATGAGGCACACAATGAATCAAGAGAATCTTCAACCATATTGCCAGCAACCAGACTCTACAATAAATTCAGAAAACCAGTAGCACATTATCCCAGAGTATGGCTATTGCCAAATTGGTTGTGTCAAGGTGACAATGTTGTTGAAAGTTGCTTAGTTTCTTCTTCCAATCAAAGCACATGTGCAGGACCTTGGATGAGGCACATTCTTTTAGAGCAAGCAGAGGAATGATCTGTCTTCTATAGAACTTTTGAAAGGACTTGGTTCCTACATTTTACTATGAATTGATCATTCGAAATGGTGCCCTAGTGTGCTAAACCACTGAAGGTCACTGATATATTAGCAACATTGTTTTATAGATACAAAACACATTTCAAAGTGGTGGATTTTTTTTTTACAATTCACAAAAACCTAAGCTATGGGTCATAACACATCCAGTGGCTCCTTTGATTGTACCCGTGAAGTCATACAGAATTCAAACACACTCCAATTAGCTTGCTGCCTATGGCAATTTTAGTTCAATCAATCCATAGCTTTCCATTTATCTGGTTCTTGATACCTGCACATACAAATTGTCATAATCTCACTGAACTCAGGCTCCAAAAATGGTGCACTAACTCAGTGTTGCCACCCCTCCATTATGTTTCAAGAGAAAATTGAGCTTTGAATCCACTTTGCCTAGATTAAGTCTGGAGTACACTGGATGTGGCTCAGCAGTTTGACACCTCTAGCTTGATAATTTAGGGGGAATATGGCATAGCATTTCTGTGGGAATGAGTTTGCTGCATGGTCAGATTATGGAAATTCAGCAGCTGCCTGACCCACATGTCAGCATACGTGGTGACTGCCCAGTGTTCTACAACAGCCAGAAAGCTGTTGAAAACACCTGCTATCATCCCTGCTATTGAAAACACCTACAGTGGGTTGCTATTCATCAGGATTGCAAAGATGAGGAATGCTGCTTGACTACCTGTCAAATAACTCTTGACTGAGAGTCTTTTCAATGTTATGATCATTACCTACTTTGAATGAATCAACAGACTTACAATTTGAACATCATACATATGCATTTGAGAGACTTACTAAATCAATCCCAACAAGGAAGAAGACACAAGAATTCAAACTTGTAATGTCTGAATTCTCATCCTGAAATTCCCAAACCCAAATGGCATTAAGGAGTTCTTTTATTTGGATAATGCGTCAACTGATCTGGAGCAGCATCTCTCTGAAAGAAAATTCAGGAACTGGAGTTTGGACTTCAATGACAATTCAGGCCTAATCTATATAAGTTTAGAAGGCTGCAAACAAAAGCTGTACAATATAATCTGCAGTACCTTTCAAGACCAAAGAAAGCATCCCTTTTATGATATGTAAAAGTGTACTTTCAAGTTTAGAGACATTCAGCATCCACGATTTTATAATGTTGCTGCATGCACTAAGCACTTCTTACAAAACAAATAGCAACTCATGTCAAACAGAATGTGTAGAAGAAGAAGTTGGAAAAAGAGCACCCTTCAAAACTGATCATGTCATCACACCTAGAGGAGATCCTAATCTAACACCTTTCTGTAACCTGAGTGAGCAACTCTGACATCTTTGAACAAAACTTGACTGGACTGTGAAAGATGCAAAGCATGATGAACTGCAATCTTGACATCAAATAACAAGTAATTATGTTTTCAGCATCAATGCTGAAACCAAATTGTCCCAAGGATTTGGCTAACACAGAAAATGTAAAAGGTTTTACGACTCCTGTTCAAAATGAGTAACTCAAGTAGAGATGACATTAACTTGAAACAAAGATCTGGTTCTGAGAACGAAGGCAAATATTGAAGAAGATGCCAATATAAACAAGCAAGAATCAGAAGCAGAAGGGAAAATAATTTTTACTTCAGAAGATACTAGTGGTAGTTCATCAATAGTAGGTAAGGCTTAAGTTTGAAAATCCAAAAGCATTTCACTATATTCTCTATGGATTTGTTGATAGATCCATAGTTTGTTAGCACCAGTGTGCAAATCATCAGCTTTTTAGCCTTTGAAGGACATAATAACTTTTATCATTGACTTGTTTCTGGAGAACACCAAAGATTTCCACTACCAAAGGAAAGACCATCTCTTAAATGGTGAGTACTTCCATTTTGGCAGAGGCCACCTCCAAGGTTATTACTCCATGTGAAGCAAGTAATGAGAAGATCAAAGCAAATTGGGCAATAGAAGCAAACACGTCACCAATGGCTTCATATTTGACTCCAAGGACATGTTGAAACAAGCAGCTCTGCCACGAGAGGCTCTGTCCTGAAAATAAGGTATTACATTTAATGTTCTACTATGAACTCAAGTTTGTTGGCCTTATGAAAGATCATAATTATTTTTTTCCACATTTATACTAAAAAATAATTTTTTCTAACAATCTTAGAATTCATTGTGCATATTTAGAAATTGAAACCATAGTTCCATTGTCTTTTCTTTAACCATACAAATCAATATAAAGTTGTAAATAATTATATTGTTTAAGAAAATCCAAGTTTTTCAAACTAGGATAATGTAGACAATTTTTAGCAATGTGCATGAGGTATTTCAATGTTTGAAACAAACATCAATATTGAATGGATACAATTTGCATGGAAAGATTTGTATTTTTAGTCTCATTTTCAATTTGAAGTTTGACAATTTGACAATTCTTATATTTGTTTTTGTCACATTTCAAGTTTAAGTTTTCCATGAAAGGTGTTTTGTTATGAGGTTTGATGGGTGTTTGTGTGGATAAAAGAATTGTTCAAATTTTCTTTTGTCTTGTTATTGATATTTATGATTTTTTTTGCACATGGTCCATGAAAGAAAATGTAAAAATGAAAATTCAAGCCATAAGGTGCCAACATTTTGGGAGTAATTAATTAGGTGGAAAGTGCAACATTTACATGCACATTTTCACAAACTCTACACTTTAAATAAATGGAGACATTAATGATTTTTTGTTATACATTGGAAGTGTGTTTGGTAATTTGAACGCAATATAAATCGATTTGTAAAAACCAATATGCTTCTGTTACACTAGATTTGTATTCATTTCCAAGGTCATTTGCCCATATATGGTATAATTGAAATCCAACATTTGTGGTGCTTTCGCTAAATTATGATTTTAATTGGAATTTATCCTTGAAATATAATAGTTCTTGTTCATTTTTTAGTCGGTTATTGTGTTTTAGAATGTCAACATTAAAATCTCCCATACTGATGATTTGGCAATGTTCGGGAGATTATTGAATTATAGTTTGAAAATTGTTTAAGAATGTAAAAATTGAACATGAATGAACTTTATACACACATACAATATGTATTGCTTTTCATGTATTAATATTAAAAGTTTTTGCTATAGATTTTGAACCACATTAGTTATTATATTGAAAGAATCTATGTGTACGTCATACATCATCATTAACCCATGACTATCATGGATTGAAATATATGAATACTTTGATGAATTTATAAATTTGTGCACATATATTGATACATGGTGTATTTTTATTTCTATAAGACATAAGATATGCGTGAAAGCACAATTAGGTGGACTATTTAAATTATCACAGTTGTAGTTTTTTTGGATTATAGATGAATTTAAAATGTAAAATCATATTAGATTTTTTTTAAAAATTCATTATCCATGTTACAATAAACTTTAGTGAAAATTTTATTAAAAATTATGGATGAGTTTTAAGAAAAGAATGGACTCATTGTGGACTTTTGAAATGATGACATTGTGTTTTTCACACATAGGAAATGAAAAATTTGAACTCAAAAAGTATGTCATAGTAATATCAAAATTAAATTAAAAAAAAAATAAACCACCATAAAATGAATAATTTAATTGTAAAATGGATTAAATTTTTTCCAATATACGTTTTTCATATTTAAAATTTTAACTTGTCATGATTTTCATCATTTTTTACAATTGATATTCCATTTCACATTGAAATCTTTAAACTTTTCTTTAAATTTATTGACCAATCACATGTTTAGGGATATTTATAGATGGTTTATTAATATTTGTGACCAAAACCATACAAGATAATTATAGGATTTATTATTTGATAATTATTTTAAATGCAAGAATTGTAACTAGTGTAAGATGTGGATTCTTCAAAATGCCAAACATGAACCACTTAACCATGTTTTTACCCATATGAAACATTTGAAGGTTATGATCATGATTGATGTTTTCATAATGTTGGCGTAAAGAAGTTGTATTCAAGGTTTGTATAATTACGTGAAAATTATGTAAGTTTTTTAATTGAAAAATTAACAGTATCCAAGTTGCAATTTTTTTTAATCTATTCATTTCTATATGTATTCTTAGATCCACATTAAAAAATTCATGTTAGAGAAGAGCTAAAATAAATAAAAATTCTTTTGTTCGAATGTGGGATAATGTTGTATATGTTAATTTATGATTTTTAACGTTAATGAAATCAAAAACCAATTCATCTAGTCATAATCTTTGAGAACAATGAATGGTTTTTGTTATCACAAGTTAAATTGAAAATTGAATCCTTGTTATGATAAATGATTGGGATTTACTAACTTTTATATATCTGATGATAGGTTCAATTGGTGTCCATTTTGATTCAATATTGTTATAATGATTTTTATTTTTTTTGTTAGTGTTCCAATTTTAAAATTTTGAATCCATATAATAGTTTTTTCACAATATGTTGTTGATGTTTTAAAAATGCCATTAATTCCATTCACAAGACCAGTAGATGTTGCATAGTTACCAACACATATTTCAACCAACATATATATATAATTGTAAAATGTAAACCCATAGTTTTACTCGGATCATTTGAGAGTTTATAAAATGGCGAGCATGATTGATGGTTGATGTCCATTGCTTTGAAAATAAATGTGGGACCTAATGTGTTAATGAACACATTTTCATTCTATTTTTGCACAAGTTTATTTGTATAAAATAAATATGGAACAGAAAAATTGTTAGGTGGTTATTAGTTACAAATTGAATTTATAAATTTAATATCCTTTGTATTTTTCTGTTGTAGTATGAAATTTGTTCAAAGTTTGTATAAAGTATTGGATTATTACATAACTTTATTTAGTTCATAACATTGGACATATGTTTGCCAAAAATTTGGTGCTAGTGCATTAACATTATCTTTGATATTTTGAAAGATCCAATTATTTTTCATAGGGGGTGTTTGATAGAAATGTTAAGATAACATAAACACCACCAAATAATTTGTTTTGAATGTGTTTTATGGACCTTAACTTATTATCTATAACATTAAACATTCTAGCACCAACAAGTGATATTTCATCTATCACAACAAGTTGTAATTGTTCATATTGACATGTAAACCTATTTAATGAATCTAATGATAAGTTTGGTAAACTAAACAAGGATTGTTGGACAAGTATGTTTAATGTTAAATGTATTATAAAACTATCAATATTGAAGATAACTTTACTTATTGATGCCATAAGTAAAGTCTTGGTTTTTGTTAAGTCAGAAAATATGTTTCTATTATATAATTGTAATAATTTTTGAATCATAAATTTCAATGTAAAAGTTTTTAATACTAGTTCAGCACCCCTTGTCAAAAATGCATATCGGTGTATCAAGGTACAATTATTTTCTATGCATAAAATCATCAAATATTAATATTTGTTCTTCATTTAATTATTTAAGTAAACTACGATATTCAAATTCTTCCATCATCATGGAATATGATGATTTTGTGAAATTTTCATTTTCTAAAAATTTTGATTTTTGGTTTGATCCATTACATGTTGAATGACAAAGTCAAATCATAAATCATAGTGTTTAATATTGATTATGTTTATTACAGGAATTATAGGACATGGATCATTTGCTTCATTATCTGTATCATTAATTCAAATGTTAATTGAACATAATGGTTTTGATTTTGAATCTATTGAATCATCCATTTTTTTTATGTTTGGATATGGCATTTGGTAGTTGAAAATAAATTTAATCTTAGAAATGTCATCATGTTGTTGACAATATGCATCATGTCAAGTTACATTAATTCCAAGTTACAAGTTTTTTGAATTTCAAAATGGTGAATATAATAAAACTTGTTTTTTCGACCAATTTTTAATATCTTTATATTTATTATAATTTACAAACTTAATAAATTTGGGTTTGTGATGTTTTGAATTTTTTTTTAATGTTATAAAAAGAATTAAATTCCGCTAATGACAACAATTCATATTGACTAGAACAATTAATATATTTGTCTATGATCAATGAACACATTATGTCAATTGAATTTGGTTTTAATTCATTTAATGCAACTTATGATTTTAACATAAAAACACGTTCTTCAAAAGAAGAAATATTTATGAATTGAAATGTTCAAGATGAATGATATAATGGTAAAGAAAACACAAGGTATGCAACAAGTTGAACAATCATTTGTTGGGCATTAAAAAAAACATTACCTAACTTTTGAATTCTTATATTTGCATCTATGTTATTTGTAATGCATTTTTTAATGATAGAATGTAGTTTTGATGTTATTTATTTATTTATTTTTGTCATATATGATGTGTAATATGTGTGCAGCTACACATGGGTCCAAAATAAATTGAATATATGTATTTGCAAACCATAATGAATAGCACGTATATTAAATGCATTATTTTTTATATTTTTAAGAATTCGTTTTAAGAAAATGTGCAACTTTGTTAATTTACTTCTTAAACTTAATATATTTGTACTTTCATCAAGGTTTAAGAAATTTAGATATTTAGAAAATGATATATCATCATTTTTTTAATATTTAAAAAATTGAAATATTTTGTTTATTTGTGTTTGGAGGTATTGTTGTGAAAATGGATAATTTCCAATTATTTGAAAAGATTCTAAAATTTTTGTTTCACACAAAGGAGGCAATGGGTAATGAAATCTACGAACAACATGGTTTCTTCCTTACATGTACATGTGTGTTGATGTTGTTGTGCATTTTATAATGAGTTTGGTAACAATGATACATCATAAGAAATATACATGTTTACAAACTGTTCAATTTCTTCATTTGTTTGCACTCCATACATAGGTGAATTTTTTATCCATAAAAGTCCATGGTCATGTTCGCTCTCATGATTTTGGAGTTCAATGACAAAAAAAATCAGAAATATACCCAAAAAGATAATGATATTTTGTGATAAGTTTGCAAATTCAAGATGTTTTATGATCATAATATTTTACACATGTGACAAGGTCAATTCCTATTAATTTTGCTATATGAACAAATTGACGGTCTTCTATTTTATTTGGGAAATTTTATTTTGAAACATGTAATGTGTGTAAAGTTTTAATGAAAGGATCTTGTAATCTTTCAGCATATGTAAAAGTGACAAAGAACGTTAAAAGACCAAGTGTCGAATCATTACAAATAATTTTTTTCGCAACCTTTCAAAATAATAAGGTGAATTGTGAAACTTTCCAAACCATGATAACTTAAGTACAAATTGAAGATATTATTTAAATTTGGTTTATCTCGTACTTGATAAGCTTTTAAAGTTCTACGACATAGTTTTTTTTTCTTATTTGCACCCAACCAAAATCTGACTTTTTGGATTGAAATTTATCCAACTTTTGAAAAAAGGTTAGAAATATTTGTTGAAAAATCTTTAGATTTATGAAATAATTCTTATTGAACTATTTGTTGATATGAAAAACCTTCAAAAAATTGTCAAAGTTGCTCGTAAAAAAATGTTGGAAAGTTTAATTCTTCTGAATGTTTATCTTCAAATAAACTTTAAGGTTGAAAGTTTTGATTTGGGCAATAAAATATATAGTATTTTCATAATCCATTATTTTTTAAGCATTTAAAAAATTATGTATCATTGAATTTGTTGGTGTACAATGTATTTTTTCATTGTTAAAATTAGAGTTATCAGATGATGCATTATTATAAGTAGGAAATTGAGATTATGAATTCATATGCAAAGCAAACAAACTTGCTCATTGATGATGAAATAGTAACATTCAAATATTTGTATAATGTTGTTTTAATTAAATTTCATAAAATGACCATCACCATATTTGGATGAACATTTTATGACTTGTAAAGTGATTTGTATTCAAAAAATCGTTTAAAAAACAAACCTAATATTGCACCATCATGTGGTAAACATGGTAGTATTGATTGAGTTTAATACACATTTGTAGGGACATTACTAACATTACCATGCCCATACTTTTGGAGTTTATAAATTTGAGCAAAAGCAAGATGTGGTGAAATAATTGGAAAACATTTCAGAAGTTTTTAAAAACATAACCTTTCATAACTAAAACATGAAATTATGGGAACATCTTGGATTTGTTTATTATAAATGTCAATGTATATTAAATTATGTGTGTTTTCCTTTATATTAACATTATGTTCTATTTTATTCGATTGAACATCATGTTTCGAAAAAGTTGTGTGAGAATTGGTTTTTTACTTTCTTCTAAAGTGCATTGAACATATGATGATTGAATTTTATCATTTATGAAATTTTCTGTGACTTTTTGTATATATGTATTTCATGTGATTCATAATTTGTGATCTTGTTATTTTAATATTTGAAAACATGTTGATGAATTTAGATGTTTTTGCATAGTAAGTTAGATTTGGACAAACCTTCAATGATTTAAAAATATTGTTGTCATAAAGTGCCCATTCAAAATATTCCCTTTTTATTTTTTGTGTTACATTAGGTTCAATAATTAGATGGGAGTGTTCCATTTGAATTTTGGGATTTTTTAAAACTTTGGTAAGGGAAACTGAAATGAATAGAATAAACAATGTTGCATTGACACAAACATTTGTGTTGTTTTCCAATTTTTTTATAAGTATTCAATACAAATTTTTAATTTTTTTAATAATATTTGTATTACAAGAAGTGTTGAACAATGAAACAACATACTCCAATGGTGAATCTCAATTATCTTTCAAAATGTCGACTAATACAGAATCAAAATTTTCATTCCAATAAAATTGTGTAGTTAGTTGTGATAATTGAATAAAAGGTTGTTGCACCATTGATTTTGAAAGAGATAAAAAAATCATTAAAATCTATGGTAACTTTGGAATCATTAACTTGAAAAGTAAGCAAAGACCTAGATAGACTATTAACATATTGAATTGGTTCAAAATGTTGAGAACTGTACATTATATGTAAGGGGATAGATTGAAAATCCATGCCACATCGAGACATAATGCATTTTGATATTTTACTTGAAATGTAAATTGGCTTTTGTAAATATTCAACTATCTAAAATATTCTAGTGAAATCTCCCTACAAACCTCCCATACTAACACTTAATGCCATTTTTTATCACATATTGATGTTCATTTGTGACCATGCCTTGATGCAAATCAAATAAAAAATTTGGATTTAATTTTGAATATAACATTGTTCGGTTTTTTTCTTTATTTAATAATAAACATTGATTTAAATGTGCCATGTTATTTTGCTTCAATTTAAGAGATGATAAATGATTATCTAATAAATAAAATAAAAAATAAAAAAAGACAACTACATATTTCATATTTGTATCTTGAAGTTAAATGAAGGCCATATGAATGTAATAGATGTTCAAATGATGAATCAACAATATTTAATAAAGGTGTTTCCATTATTATGAATTTTAATTTAATTGATATTTATATAAACAAAAGCATGGTTCCCACATAAACACATTCAAAAAAGATAAAATCAATCATTCATTCAAAACTACTTCCTTTTAAGTTTTTTTGGAAAAGTCCTTGCATTGAAAAATTCTTTATATTGGAAAATTGCTTGAATTAAAAAATTGTTAGCATTGAAATAAAATTAATTCAAAAAAATGTATGTATTAAAATTTGCATGTATTGAAAAATCGTTTTCATTGAAAAAAATGCTTGTATTGAAAAATTGTTTACATGGAAAATTTGTGTTCATTGGAAAAAATTTCATTCATTAAAAAACAAATTCCATCAAAGAACCATTTACATTGAAAAATTATTCTTGGCCACCAGGTTGTTGTTTTTGAATCTGCTTGGAGACCTAGCGGCCATTAGGTTGTTTTGATGTTTGACTACAAAGGACTATTTGGTGGCCACTAGGTCTTTTTAAAAAATAAAAAAATAAAATTGCTTGGTGGCCATTAAGTTTTTTTTTTCTTTCATTTTGAAACTTGGCGACCACAAAGTTGTTTCAATGTTAAATTATGAAGGACAACCTAATGGCCACTAGGTTGTTTTATTTTTTTGCTTGGGCCACCAAGTCATTTCAATGTTGGACTACGAAGGACAACTTGGTGGCCACCAAGTCATTTTGACATTGGATTACAAAGGACAACCTAATGGCCATTAGGTCATTTGAACGTTAGATTACAAAGGATGACATGGTGGCCATTGGGTCAATTTTTTTGGTTTCATTTGAAGACCTAATGGCCACCAATTCATTTCAATGTTGGACTGCAAAGGACGACTTGGTGGCCACTAGGTGGTTTCAACATTAAATTAAAAATCACCAATTGGTGGCCACTAAATGATTTCAACCTTAGACTGCGAAGGACCTAGTGGACACCATTAAAAACAACTTAATGGCCTCCAAGTGGTTTCTATTTTGGACTGCAAGGGGGATTACCAAGAAACACCTAATGGCCACTAAGTGGTTTTTATCTTGGATTGCCATGGACCACATGATGGACCACTTCAAAAAATTAAATGAACATTCGATTTTCTTTTAACACCCAAAAATAATACTTTGAAAATTTGTTTTTCATTACATTATTTTTGTATTTTTCATTATATAATTGATCATGAGATGAATATTAGGTTTTGTTTAATGTTTTATGTGTAAATTTGAAAAAAATATTAAATGATGCAAAGGAAAGGAAATGAATTTACCTCTTTGAATGCAAATTGAACATTTGATAATTTGTTGTGTAACTACAAAAGGTGAACTTGAATAGTTTTGTCAATAATTTTTATTAAAATTGTGTAATGTTGTGTTTTCAAATATCGATCTCCTTTTGTTGTTGTTGTCACATTCTTGATTAAAACCATTGCGCATTGGCCTCCATTGTACGATTCAAGAAGTTGTTCATATTTTGTTTTGAAATTATTACTAAAAGCAAGGACGTCTTAGTCAAATTCACCTTTTCCATCTGCAATCAATAATTGTTTTTCACCTTTGTTATCCCATACTCCCCTTACACCAATGACAATGATAGCAATGGTAGCATACCTCCAACTTTGAATAATTTTTTAAAACTTTTTAATGGAATCCATGTGAAAAAACATGGGAATTAATTCAGGTTGGAATGCAAAAATTGATGACACAATGGTTGTCGACTCAATTGTGATGACAACATGCATGTCACCTTTCTTAAAACCCCTTTTAGATTTTGACTTAATGCCAAAAAATTTCGCCTTCACAAACATGCTTTTCTTCAAATGCTACTCATGCATTTCTATATAAGGCACCCTCAAAGTGATTGTGGTTAGAGCCGCCCTGTCCAACAAATCACAATGCAAATATGCATAGCCTAGATCTTCCATGTTCCTATTTACAAGTTGATCAAAGGTGCCACACTTATTGAACACCTTTGCTTCAAATGTAATAGCTTTAATTCTGAAATCCAAATCATCCACCATAGTAATTAATCTAACTTTCTTCATTGGAACATTAACCATTGTGTAAAAAAAAAAAGATTTACCAAAATGTATTTGACTACAAACAAATGAAGTGGCACTTGGCAAAACTAAAAGTTGCAAATACACACGCTTGACAAAACATACACTTGTAGAAACACAAACTTGCAAAGGAAGCAAAAAAATAGTCGACAAATGGTGAAAGCTTAAACCAAACACATTATTTTTGTTATGAAAAAAAAAGATAACAAACATACAACGTTATATTTATATGGGACAAAAGACCTAATTTAAACCCTAAACTTAACTCTAAACCTAACCTTAAACTTTTTTCTACATTATATTGATTTTAAATAATTTTGACTATGGTTCATTTCAATTTAACAATAAAGGATCATATTCGTGGTTTGGTGACTAAATTATGGTTGATAATAAACAAAACATCAATACCCTTAACATTTTATAAATTTTAATTATTGACTTTTAGTAACTTTGACTATGATAGTTATCTACCATTAACCATAGATATTGATGAATCATGGTTTAATGATTAGATTGTGGTTTAATAATGAACAAAACATCAATACCTTTGGCATCTTATGAATTTGAATTATGCACCTCATGCTTACACCCACCAGTATACCTCCACCCAATTTTATAAACTAGTTATGTTTGCCCCATGCATGCTTGTTAAAACCTAAAATCATACATGCATATCTATTATCTTAGGGCAATAATAATTTTTTACAACATAAAAGGCAACAAAAAAAAGTCAATTAAAAATTAATTTCATCATGATTTTTGTTATTAAATCTTAATCAAAGCCTTATTGAATTTTTAAAAAAATAGAATTAATTAAAAACATATATATATAAAATTTTATATTTATTTTAAAATGATGTGCTTTATCTTAAACAATTCTTGCATAATTTTTCAAATTTCATTTTAATAAGATTTAAAAGAATTGAAGCTAATTATTTGTATGTTTATCAAGCAGAATTTGTTTAAAAAATTAATCATATGAATTTTTTAAAACATTTCATAGTGATATGAAACCTTGTGATACAAAAACATCAGTGACAACTGGAAAAAATAGAATGATATACAGACTTGATTAAATCAGTTACCCAACATTCATATTTTGAGAAGAAACCCAACAAGTAGATGGGTAGATTTCAAAACAACCCATCAATTGGATGGGTGCATCCAATTCTACACATGCTTGTCTATTAGCTTGGGCCCAAAAAAATTTACATGCAAACCTATAACCTTATACATTCAGCCAACTTTTGATTCTCCAACCCCTATACCTGCTCAAAAGGTGTTCTCACAATGTCTCTGTAGGACAGAGCCAACAAACAACAAATCGATTAGGGCCCACTTGTTGATGGGTCAAGAAGGTTGTGAAGTCATTGTTGATGGGTCAAGAAGGTTGTGAAGTCATAATATAAATCAAAGTGCACAAGAAATGTGCAAGAACCTTGTCTGCAAATAGAATACACTACCACCTTGGAAGTTGGTAGCTTGGACACTAATTATATTATATTCAGAAGTATTGGAATTTTCACCCAAAAAAAAATCAAGTGACAGAAATTTGTGAAGGAAAACATTGAATCTTCAAGAATATTCTATTTGTCAAAATGAAAAATGCATTAATTATTCAACAAACATGTGTTGAAGTTGCCAAGGTACTACAGTAGCTATGAGACATTGAACTCTTACACATTGAACTGTTAGTTCACTGAAGATGACTAAGAAATAATTCAGATCACCAAATCAAGCAATTTCATTGGCCATAACAATTTTTCTTCACACCTGCACACAGGCTTATTTTTCAACATCTATATATTATTACACAATACTATAACCCTGGCTGTATACAAGACACTTAAAAAATGTTGTAAATGTAACTGAACTCATCTCAGCCACCTGAAACAGCAGCTAAACTCTTCTATATATTTTGTCATCTGTACATGGCACAAATGACCACTTGCACCTTTCAATGTTTGTACCTTGTGACTGAAATTTCATGAATTTTAACTCCCAAATCTACACCAAAATAGAGCTGGGGAAGCTTCCACAGAAGTCAATCAGCCCTTAGCGCTACTACAGGCCCCACTCATGATCCACATCGCCCATTTACCTAAATATCTCTCATAAGAAACAAGAAATCTCCATTCTAGCAATTAAGAAAAAGCAAAGCAAGGTTAACACTTCTTCAACAAGCCACAGAGAATTTTGAAGGAAAGACAAACAGAGAACAAAGGACCAAGAAACAAAAACCAAATCGTTTGTCAAAGATATCATAAGATATACCTTGAGGACTTTGTTTCGCAGCTAGATCCAAGAAGTTACTAGAGATCCACGTCATCTACTTCCCTAAAGCTTAACTCACCCATCACCATTTGAAATCGTAACTCTTCATGGTTTTTTCAGGTCACCCAAGTCATCAGCATCATCCAATTCCATGCAACTTTATCTTGGAACTTTGACTAGAAAATGAAAAAAATGCCATGAGATATGGTAGAGATGTCACACACCATGCCACTGATACATTCACACAGTTTTCCACCCAGATCTGGATCTTTTCAATGCAATTGATCACCAGCAGATCAAATCACCATCAGAATGTCAGTCTGAATTCTTCTCCCTCTGCAAGTTGTCACAATCCATGTTCTCACCATCTGATGATAACTCACTAGAGCAACTCCCAACTGGCTCCACTGTACCAAACACAAGCAGGACACCAAAATGAAGGTAAAGAAAGACATGAGCTGTCCTATGACCTCATCCCAGAAGCCAGAATGCTACTACATGCCTTATGTCTCACATGAATTGACTCGACAATGGAGCACACTAGATTACACACTGCATTGCTTAGGTATTTGCCAGGGTATAAGCCATCCATGTGGCCAACAGCAGAGCAAAATAAGTACTCACTGCCAATGTTCTGCCTAGGACTAATTGGCTTGACACCACAGCAAAACATCTTTGATGAAGAGGAAACTTTTGATGAAGACAAACACCTGTAAACAAAAATAGAGGGCGACAATCTGGTCTGATGCAATCTCCTCTCACAGTTGCTGGAATTGCCACTTCAAAATATTTAGTTAAAGACCTGCATAGTGAACCTTGGGTCTCAAGCTCTTCAAAAGTGGTCTCCCTGTGAGCAGCACTCAGTCAGAGATCTAACTGGTCAGGTCCCTTTAGCATGAACAAATCCCCAAGTAAGTGAATGCAGAGAGATCCCAGGAAGGTGGGTGCAAAATAGTAAGGATGCTTGGGTTTGCAGTTTGTCTCAATAGGAGTCATGCTTGCAGTGCAAGTCCTAGTGCAAGTTGAATTACTGACTTATGAACCTGACTGTCATTCTTACATTTCCATTTTGTTGAAACAAAATTGAAACTGTCCTATTGCCAGCTGCAAATTTGGCTGATGGTATCTGTTTCTTGAAAATGTGCACATTGGTATCCTAGACTAGGTTTCCAGAACTCTACAATTCATGAACCACATCCATGGAGAATGTTCTGCAAGAAGGCATTTGATCTACAGTAAGAATAGCCTTCTCAGTTGAGAGCTGAAGGAGCCAACTTCCATTTGCACTCCATTATCCAGGTGCTGTTTCACAATGACAAGTCACACAATATGATCTAAGAGTCAAAAGGACACAATCCAAGCTGTAAATGTGAGTGTTTACAGTTCAACTCAGTAAGATGGAAGAAGAATTTTAGATAAGAAACCAGACACCACTCAGGCACATGATTCCACCCAGTGTTGTGTCATAAATGTAGTCCCTCCTCATCTTCATCATATTTACTATGATCACAAATATTGGCATCCTGGCAAACATTCTGGACAAACAATTCTAAAACATTTCTACCATTTGCAGTACCTTTCACAAAAGGTCTGTCTGCGATTCCCTTCTTTGTGCCTTCATTTCTGTGTATGCAGGCACTTGCTCAATCTCAGGGTCACTGTCTTCTTCACTCTCATAGGTCAACCCCAACAGACCACCAGTGGCAACCTTAGCTTCCACTTTTGCTGGTTCTTGAGAAGCTCCACCAGCATCAGGCTTGTTTGTCATCTCTCCTACAGGGCTGCTTGTGCTAGGAGTTCCAGCATCTGTGCTGTTGTGGGCTACTCTGGTAAGACGCTTTGGCTTCACCTCCAGAATGTTCTTTACCAGCACCTGTTGCCTGAAACCCCATTCAAACACTAGTAAACTTCATTTTTGGTAGCAACAAAGAGACCCTGGCCGCTTAAGCAGTGTTGGTGTGAATAAAAGAAATCAGTCATAAAACAGAGCCTTCAGTTTCTCTTGGCCTGCTTAGCACACCAGAGACTGTCCTTCTCCCATTAAAGCATGACACATAACTGGTATCTAGTGTCAAACTAGTCAACAGTTATTACCGAATTCCACTTCGTGGCTTGGGCTCCACACGGATGGGGGGAAGAGAGGGTACAGAAGCCGCATCCACCAAGCTCGCTGCTTTGTGCTAACTTCTGTTAAGGCAACATTCCATCATTGGCAACTCAATGAACATCTACAATGATGGAGTCCATTTTTTATCAATCTGGAGTGCTATTGCAAGCTCCACCAGGAGTGGTGGAGCTTGCTTTAGCACTCCAGAATGGTCTCAAGAAATACCTACCAATACCATGAAGGTCAAGGCATTGGACAATATGTCAGAGAAAGGCAACAACTTAGCCAAAGAATCCAGCATTGAAAGGAACCCTCATGACATTGTTGATGTCTCTCAGCTGAACACCTTGCTCTGCATGATCTTCCACTTGATTGTACAGACATATTATAAACAACCTCATGAGGTGGTACACTCTGGTTGTCTGCAAATCAAAACTACTTAAGAAAGATGTCTGGATATCTTAAAGGCAGCAAAAGCCCGCTTTTCTGTTCGTCGCCGCAGGCGCTCTGCATCATCCTCAGCTTCCATTTGCTCCTTCAGGTACAGCAAGTCATCACTATCCAGAGCTGTTTGATCCACATCCATCATGCCTAGTCATTAGCTCAAGAAATGGACACACACACACACACACACACAGTGCGAGAGAGAGAGAGAGAGAGAGAGAGAGAGAGAGAGAGAGGCACCTGCACACACACACAGAGCAGAAACTGAAGGGGAACCTGCCAAATTTCTCTTGACCCTTCTAGTGAAGCAATTCATTTGCAACCAAAAGTATTAACAAGCTAAGTCCTCAGGTACACTCTGCTATGGGATGGAGATCTAATCAAGCAATTCACAACCATCATTAACAAGGACATTGCATCATGACCAATGTAAGCAGTTACCGCCTCGGCCATGTAGGTAGCCACCTCGTTCACCAGCCACTTCCTGCATCTGTTTTCACCATCCGAGCCCAGATGTCGCGCCATATTCCCTGTCAGGGCCAGTTCTCAGGAAAAAGTTCAACTCCACCTTGTCCCCCTCTCTCTCAACTGAACTGGTTAAAGGATTTTAAGGCCCTGAGATCAAAGTGTCCAGTAGTATGATTTTCTCACCATCTAAGGCACTGCAGAAATTAGCCTTATCAGTTCAGATCACAAGTACTACTACCTTGAAGTTCAATCCCATAATGAATTGTCTGGTCCTAGGTCTTTAGGCTTTATTCAATTTTGACAGAGAATCCCACAGAAAATACATTTCCCATTGCAATAGGAGGTACAGGAAAAAAGCATTTTGTGAAAGTTCAGAGCATAAATAAGTGCTCAAACTGCATCTCTCTGTGACTTAAGTTGTAAAAACGATTCCGCCTTATTGCTATCTATGAGAGCCTGATGACACAGTCTTTCCTGCTAGGGTCTTCTTTCAACAGGCCCCAGGTGCACTAACCTTGGCTACCATCCGCTTGAACGCAACATCTTCATCGTCCGTCTTGTCTTTGCCACCACCACCCTTGGCACTCCATTTCTTGTCTGCTTGCATGTCCTTATTTCAAACAGCAGCAGCATTAGAGAGAGAGAGAGAGAGAACGTCATGAAGAAACAACAGTTTCTTTTTCACACAATCAAAATGTACCTCCTCACAGATTGTTGAAGACAAAACAAGCAATTGAAAAGAAACAAAACAAAACAAAACGCCAAATCACATGATTCATTCAAAAAACTGACAAAACAACACAAGATTTGGACATCATCAAAATGTGACAAAACAACAAACAACAGCAATAATAAGCAAACTCACCTTTCGGGTCGCTCAAATTCGTATACTCTCTCACTTCTCTTCCTGCCATGCCTTGTTCGCAACTCCAAATCTCGATGCCAGTGCAGTTTTGTTGTTACGGCTAAGTAGTACTCCAGAGAACAAAAAAAGAATTGAAGGAGAAACAAAAAAAATCTGCTGGAATTCTTTTCTTCGCAACGATGCAACTTCGAATGCCCTTCTCGTCCTCGTCCTCGTCCTTCTCCACGCCTCCTCCCGAAGAAGCAGAAAAGCAAACAAACAAACAAACAAACTAAACAAAAACAACAGATCTGCTTCCTTCGTTGCAACCCTAAATGTATCCACGCCCCCAAACCCTCCCAATTCTCGTCTACAATTTTTTTGGTCTTCTGTTGGCAGTTTTGCAAATAACTTCTGTTTGATTTTCTTTCTCTTTTTTTCTTTTTTCTGAGATTTTCTTTTGGTGCCCTTTTTTGGGACTATCAGACTATAATCCCTTAGCCCTCTGGATGAGGATTTACCTATTTTATTTTTTCAAATCTTGTGATATCAAAAATTTAGTCATTGTTTCCAGAAATAAGCTTAGGGTTTTAGTCGAATTTTCACTAATGACACATTATTAATCCAAGATTTTCCGAATTTTTTTGGTTTAAAAAAACTAAATTTTTTGCAAAAAAATAAATCACTTCTCCAGTGAAATTCTGGGTTTTTAAAAATTTCAGGAGAATTTTCGCTATTTTACAAGAAAAATTAGCTTCTTGAGTGTTCAACAATGTGTTATTTCCGTGTGAAATGTGGGGAAAATGTGCTTTTCCAGCAAAATAATTTGGGTACTTTTGTGATATCAAATTTAAGGTAGAAATATTTATTACTGTGAGGGACGGTAATTTGTGCTATACTATACACCTCTATAACTATTCAGTTTGTTTGGGAATGTGTGATTTATGTTAAAAATAACTTGAGGTTTTTTTTTATAAACCACACAATATGGCTAATGGCCTCAATATTATAGGCCTGAATATTAGAGTGCTCATTTGACCATATTAAAAACCTTCTTTGGGATCTCAAATTGTGCCATATTACAATCCAATTTGGGCACATGTAGCCTTAATACTAGAATTTGCATTTGATCATATTGAAATCCATCGTTTAAGGGTATTATTACGCAATGTTGGCCGGTTCCAGGTTTGGGGTTGGTTTTGGTCTCAGTTACAATCCGGGTATCGAGGCAACTAGACCGGCGGTTTTTCCTCTAGTCAAAATTGAAGCTTGAACCAAATTGATGGTTTTCCCATTTAATTTTATATTTTGAGAGGAATTGGATCGTTTGTCTTCCCATTGAAAAAACATTCGACACGCATAGACCTTTTGGGGTGTATGGTTGGATCACAAGGTTCAAGGTTTAGGGTTTTGTAAATTTTGTAAATTTTTGTTTTGCAACACCTTTTGGTGGCTTGGCTCTCCATAACCTTTTTCAAATGACCTACAATGGTGATGGTTATTTGAAACTTTTTAAACCATCTTCCTTCATTTCAAGTGTGGGTGAATCTTTTTAATTTTTTTTTTTTCTTTTTTGAAGTTTATTTTTAATATTTTACTTAGTAATTTTATAATTTTTATTCTTTCTTCAGTTTGTTGCAGAGACATGGGTTTTTGGACTTTGCGGAGTGTTGCAAATCCAGGCATGTGAACATCTTTATGTTTTAGAGTAAAAAAACACATATGTTGGACGTTGAAAACATTTATGTCCAAAATCAATATAATGTGTTTTTTCGCCTAAGACAAATTTTGGTTGTAGACATTCAGACACCTTGGTTCCTATTGTGTGAGCAAACACTTTCATTTTTTTAAAAAGTTCTTCACACAAGCGGTTCTTGAAATCAAGTTGCATGCACTCACATGTTTAAAAACTATTAAATGAGTCTTTTTATAAATAAATAAATTATTATTATTATTATTTTTGTCTCAAGTTCATATTTATTTTTTGAAGTTCATAGTTGATTTTGGTGGGTTTTTTTTCCAATGGTATTGCTCAAATGAAAATCATCTATAAATAACTACACTCAAAATATGAAAATAGAAAACCTTAAGCATTTTCCCATATTTTTAGCGCATTTTGACAATTTTTGCTTTTAATTTTTTTGAATTTTGGTGATCTCCCCCAAAAACAGGGAATTTTAGACAAGATATTCTTTTTTCAAATATTTTCCAGAGAATGGCAACATTTTCATTACAAAAAGAAATCACTAGTGGATTTCACTTTCAAGAATGTCATCTTTGAACAAGTATTTGCTTTTATTTTACAATGTCTCATTTTTGGTTTTTTAAGATGCATGACATCTACAAATTAACTTGTTTTTTTTTTCAAACAACATGTCCATTGGACATGATAATCTAGAATTTGTAAGTTCTACTGAATGAGGTTCAAAACAAGCATCTAACCATGAGTAGGATGCAACATAGCTACTAGTTTTGTCAACATTAATAACTAGTCATGATATGTGGCATGCCCATAATCGCATTTATGGTTTTGGTCATTTTTTGTTGTGCACAATGGGTGTGGTGTTATCAAATGCAACCCTTGGCAACTATGTTGCATTTTATGTCACCTATGACAAATTGATGTGAATGCGATTAAAAATGGGGTCAAAAGCTCCAAAGGACTTATTTTTTACAGTAAGGAAATATTAAAAGAAATTCTTAAATTTATGATTTCATATATGATTGATTTTGTAGTTATATTAAACATTATATTATTAAAGGTCCTTAGTTGTAACATACAAGTAGCAAAGGATAAGAAATTATTAAATGTTTGATATGGCATTTTTCATCCTACAATCATTAAGTATAAGTAAAAAAAAAGTCATATATAATGTTGAGGTGTCATATAATGAACGATTAAAATATGATTGGCAGACATTAAACCATTTATTTACTTGAATTTATACCTAAATCAAAACTATATTTTTAGATTTTTGCAAAAAATATAATTTAATAGGTAAGATGATAGATAATAGGTCTAAATAAATCAAAAAATGTAGGTAGGTAATATTTTAGCCTACCTAACCTAAACTATGTAGCCTATGTAACCTACATACCTAACTACTTTAGTTTTACCTATTTACCTTAGCCCTTTAGAAATGCACATAGGTTGTGAGTATTAAGAATTGAACTTTTCATCTTCATAGTGATAAATCAAGTTTTTATTGACAACATCAAAAGGTGTTCAAATCTTGTCAAGTTTTTTTATTTCATGTGCTTATTTCATATCATTACAAGATTATGAGATAGGTAATAGACAGTTGTAAGATATTGGGTAGGAAGTAAGTCGTAAGAAATAGGAAATAAAAGCTAGGTAGGTAAATAGGTGGTGGGTGGATGGGTAGGTAGTAAATGGGTGGTTTGATGGGTAAGAAGGTAGGTAGGTAGGTGGGTCATGTGTGGGTGGGTAGGTAAATAAATAAATAGGTGGGTGGCAAGGTGGATGGGTGGGCGGGTGAGTAAATAGGTGGTAGGTAGGTGGGTTGGTGGGTAGGTAATTAATAAGTTAGTAAATGGGTGAGTAGGGAAATAGGTAGGTATGTAAGTAGGTGGGGGGTAAAGTTGTCTATGTTCATATCAAATGATTTTTAGTTTTTAAAAATAATTGTAATAACAATTGGACGACCATGTCACTTTGTCATTAGTCATGGATGTCATATATATGAAATAAAAGTGACGAAAACTGACACCTTCCATCTTATCATCACCTCATCATTTATTAGTCACATGCCCCATTAATATATGACTCTGACTTTTTACACATAGGAGTCAAAGTATTAGTTTATGACTAAAATCATACTATAATCATTTAAGGCTTGTAGTCATAGATTTCTTGGTTGCAAATGACAAAATTCCATCTAGTGAAAATGGGACAAGTCCTAACTTGAGTAAACATGTGCAACAAGACCATGCTGATGAATTCAAAAGATGGGCAACATACCTATAACAACAAGAACAAATTCCTAAACTGTTAAGAATGGCAAAACATAAGAAAAAGAAAGGTATGGCTCCTTCCCAAACAACAAGATATTTTGGGAATATGATCCCATAATTGAACAATGACCTTATTTAATTGGCATTTTTAGATGATCTTGCATTTTACATTGCTAAAGGTCCTTGGCCATTGTTTTTAATTGAAAACCCTTGGTTTGAGGCACTTAATTATGCATAAGAATCCCAAAGTTGTCTTTCTTTTTTGTCATCAACTTTTTAATGATGTATTGTTTTAAACCTTTGCAAAAATAATGGTGAACCATGTTTTTCCAACCTTGACATTTTATGTCACATGCATTTCATCCTTTGACTTGTGGATGTTACATTTAAGGTTTTATACGTTTGTCATGGTAATTAGTTTTATTGATTAGGCATGGTAATCAATTCATGTAATAGTTGAACTTTTTGAAGTTCATAATACCACATCTATTAGCATGGCTAAACAAGTGAAGGTTTTGTTGGGTTCCTTTGGCTTGTTGGACAAAATCATTGCTTATGTCAAGGATGAGGGGTCCAACTTAACATCCTTCACCATAATTTTAACATTAGTGGTAAGTTGTTCTCTATTGAAACTTGCCATTCTTTCATAGGTTCTTATTTTGGGCATGTTACATCTAAAGTAACACAATATGTGACAAATGATTTTAAAGTATGTAGTGGTTTCATTTAGGTTTGCTTGAAAGAAACACAAGTTGCCTTACAAAAAACCATCATTTGAAATAAAAAAAGTGTTAAACCCTTTGCAAGAATGGAAAGAGGCATGCATATGTGCTAGTTTTCCTACCATGAAACTTAAAACACCTATGAAAACATGTTTTGCTTCATGTGTGATATTTTGCCAAAAGACTTTACCATATATGGGTGTTATTTCAATTTGTTTTGGGCGACACACTATTGTTCATTTATTTTCACAAGTGCCTACTAATCAAACTTTATCACAAACTTCCCATCCCATGATTTGATAATGGAAATTGCATGAAAATCATTCTTTCATTCTTTCATATTTTTGTAGATAGATGTTGTCCATCTAAAACACACATGATATTCATGTGTAGAAAACATGAACCCATGAAATAATAGATTTCATGTCAATTTTGAATGAATCAATGAAGCTAGTAAATTTGAAATGTTGGGCAACGACTTGATAATTAGTGAAACCTTGATGCCAGTGGTGAAAAAAAAGTGTGTTTAAACAATCTTAAGACTATTAATTATTATCTAATACCTTAATATTTTTCCTTGAACTTCACCATGAAAATTGAAATGCAACAAATCCATTCTAAGAATCCATCCTTCATTCAATGTGATTTTTAATTGAAACTGGTTTATCTCAAACTTAGGATGTCGAACCATGTTGTTTGTATCCTTGCACCATTTCTTACTTTTGTTACTATTTATTTCCTATAAGGGCTCACAACATGTTAATAATCATATTAAACCCTCGATTCAAAACATGAAGGTTGTGCATGAATTTGTGGGGAATGATGCAATGCCACAAGGAATTATGAAAGAAAATGATCAAAACATCATTGTACCCTTGTTGTTACAAGTGTATTCCCACTTTAATATTATGAATGCACCTATATTAGAACATGTAACCAACTTGGATGAAGATGATTTCATTGGGTAACAAGATTTTAATGAATGTTGATGCAATATCTTTTATTTTGAAGAATGAGCTACAACTTTGGCATTGTTGTCATGTGAACCCTAAAGAATGTGAAAACCCACTCAAATGGTGGGTAGGACATGAAACTTAATTCCCAAACATTTGTTTTTGGGCCACCAAGTTTTTGGGATTGTGGGGTTTCAAATTGAAATAGAAAGAAGCTTCAACATTGTAGGTGTAATCATAAATTTTCATCAATCCAAACTTGGAAATGAAAATTTGCAATGCCTTATGGTGATTGCTGAGAATTGATTGGCCTAACAATGCTTGTGAAGGGTGTGAAAGAGGCCGATAGTCTTCATTGTTTTTGACTCATGAAGAAAACATCATTGATGACAACAAAACCATAATTGAAGAGGAAGGCTACTCTCAAGATGCATAACATCAATCAACAAACATTTGTTTTTCCTAACTTTTTGAGTTTTCATAACCAAGAATTTAGGTATTCAGTAATCTTGCAAGTAAGTGGATTTTTTTTGTTTTCCTTTTATGTTGTTGTGGGTGTGGATGGTGTTTTGTTCTACAAGGGTTATTGTGTTGTTGAATATGTTTTGGTAGCTACTCTAATGATGAACAAATGGTGGTTCAAAACATTTCAAAACATAAACTTGTTGAGATTGAACAAAAGTGATTTTGCGAAATGTGAAGGTTTTTGCAATGCCTTTAGTTCTTGGAAAGTTTATTGCTACCTTGCCATGTTGGACTTGGATTGATTATGCATTATGCATGTGTATGAATCATGCTTTTATTTTTCATTCTAGAGTTGACAACAAATTCCAATTACTACCACATACGTAGTTTTCATCTTTACTTTCACTACCATAATGTTGGGGATGATTACCGAAAGGACCAAAACTATTGATCAAAATGCTTAATATGATGTTTTCTAGCATTTGTGTAGGTAGAAAAATAGATTAAGAATACCATGGTAATTTCAAAATGAATGGTAACATCCATTGGGTAATGTGAAAATGTGACATTATTATGACAATGTGAAAACATAATGCTTAGACAAATTTTCACATTATTTTACAATATTTTTAAGCATAGGAAAACAAGTGTTATGAACTTTAAAATATTTTTAAAGGTGTAGATGAGTTCAAACAAGCCAAAATTGATGTCAAAACATCAACTTTTTTGCAATTTTTGTTACATTTGTCTATGTGGTGCCACTTTAATGACATGTGAATTATGGAAAGTTGTGTTTATTGAATAATATGGATATTGAAAAATCTAAAATGAATAAAAAATAATTCCAATATCAAAGTTTGGTTTAAATCAAGGATGTTTAATAATTTCATTCAATGACATTACTTTCATAAAAGGGCCTTTTAATTTTCATAATTCAATTCATTTCATCCTCTATTTAAAAATATATATATATAATAGGGTACTATTAGACACATCTAGAAAACATTCAAATTAAACTTGAAAGTGTTAACATGTTTTGGGATGATTTGAAATTGTCACAAATTTTTAAGATGAAACACAATCTGGCAAAATTTACGCACTTTCAAAAAAAATTATTTCTCCAAATTTGATTGTAAAAAAAATGACATATTAGGGAAATTATAAATAATTTATATAAAATGTTTCAAAACATTTCATTTGAAAATTCCTCTTTAGGAAAACATCTTTTTTGGGAAAAAGAACTCCAGAAAGGACAATAGTCCTAAATGCAAAGTAAACACATTGGATTGTTATATGTTGTTTGGACCCTTAAAGGTATTTTATAATCATTGAATTATTTCAAAACTTATTGATAATTTAATATATTAAAGAGGTCCCCATAAAAATATAACACACAATTGCAACATTATTTTATATATGAATCTTGCAATCACATAAAAAAAATATTTGTTATGCATAGAGTGGCTCCTTAAAGAAAGAATGCACCCAAGTAATGGAGTCTATTTGAAAAGAAATATTATTAATAGAAATTATTGTGTTCCTTTTGTGATTTTTCAAAGATAAAAAAATATAGTTTTAATAAGTGTTTACCCATTTAGGTGGCTATTTTGACTATGTTTTCACCTTTGATTGGTTTTTAGATTTTAAATGACCCAAACCATTACATTGAAGGCTCAAGTGGTAAGACTTATTGTGTCACTACCATTCAAATTACTATAATTTAAATGATTTGGCTATGGGTTGAATAATATATGTGTTGTTCATGGCATGGTTTTTCTTTTTTGAATTTCTCCTTCAAATGATGTCGAACTTCTACATGCCAACTTGTTTTGTATGTTTTCATAATCTTCCTTTTTTAGTTAATGTTATCCTTGAAAGTTCATTTACATTTCCAAGACACCTACTTTTTTTTATCACGTTCCTTCCTTGAACATTATGACATGCTTCTCCGAAACATCAACTTTATTATTTGTGCTTTCAAACTTTACCTTATTGAAGTGACAAGTTGTTGCTATAGTTTGCTAAAAAATTCTTTCCTTCAGAGAAATCATTACTTTTTAAACCTTTGATTATGTAAATGTTAATAGTGTTTTTGTGTTTTTTTTTGGATTTTGATTAATGAAGTTGTGTGTTTTTCTTTGCAAGTGAATTGAATGAGGTTTAAAGGTGAATTTGAAAATGATCAACATGGGTTAGCTTTATTGATGGACTCCTAGGTTTGTCAAGTAGTATAAATTTTTGCAACAAAATGCAAACTAGTTAGGGTGCATTCCTTAGTTCCCAAGAAAGAAAAGGGGATGCGAGCTCTAAAATGGAATTATGACAAGTTCACAAATCAAAATGAAATCAACTTACACAAATCAAGAAAAAAGGAAATTAATAAAAATGTACTTGAAACCAAAATGGTGCATGGATGAATCACGACTACAAATTTTCATTAGATGGCCCAAACTTGGGAGTTCGAGTTGTCGGTTATTTTGGTTATAGTGTATTTTATGTTTGGTAGTAGGGATTGCATGGAAGTAGTGAACATTTCCAAAACTCCAAAGTCAGAATCTTGAAAATTTTAGATGTTTCCAAGTTATGAGTGTAACAACTTTGTGAAATCAAAAAATTTCACATACAATTAAACTTTGATTAAAGAGCTTTCACAAGCAAAGTCATAGCCCTTGAAGAAATCTTTAACAAGTTGTATTACACACTTCAATCAAAGGACATTTGACCCTTGTTTGTTGGGTTTTAGTATCAAAATATTAGTTTGATTCTTGGGTGGATGTTTTGACCATTTAACTTGTGTTTCATACTTCTAAATGGAAAATTTAAGATCACTTTCAATATTGACTTTTCAAAAACTTTTAAACAATATAAAGAAGGCCCAATTTGAACAAGGTTTGTTATTTATAACCTTATCATTTGTCAAGAATTAGGACATCCATGGATTTCAATTCCCAAAGTGGGAATCCTTTTGGTAATGTTATGACTCATTTCCTTATACTTTCACACACTTGTGGACCTACACTAAAGTTTGAAAACATTCTTTTGGCCTACTTCCATTTTCATGTTTTTATTTTGATTGGAAGCCCATTTGGCTTGAGTTATAACATTTTCTAATATCCTTCCAATTTAAAACTAAGTAAGTTCCTTGAATCCTTTCTTCAATGAAATTTTGCAATAATGAATTGTTTCATTCATTTTGTAGTTGTTTTTAGATTTTAATTTTGTAGTAGCAACTATTATCACTATACCATCAACTTTCAATTATTTCTTTGTTATGTAAAATTATTTTCAATATTCATAATTTTGTAGACAATGTCATTTATATATATAGGTTTTAAAAATAAGATTTTTTTTTTTTTGACCTTTTTCTACAAATTTGTTAAAAAGTGCCAAGTATGCCATTGACTCTGTTTAATTTATTCAATGTAAATAATAATAAGTTTTATTTGCTCGTTTTGGTTGTTGATTTGTGTAATCCACTCAATGTAAAAGAAAACCTATGTCTATTATTTATGCATAAAATTTCAAGAAATTCAATTTCAAGGATTTTTTCAAAACAAGTATATATATATAAGGCCACCTTGTGAACTATCGGGTTTAGGTACCTAAATAAAATAAGAGCAAAAAATGAACATTTCAATTTTACAACATTAAGTGACCACTCCCTCCACCCATTAGTACCCCACTTTCAATGTGACCACTCCCCAAAGATGCACTTGTTGTGAGAGGTTGGGAAAATGGCAATTGATTTTTGGTAGGGAAACCACTGGTAAGGGGAAGTACAAGGAGATAGTGCCGGTGTTTTGGCTCCCTCACTCCTTCTCATCATTGTGATTCTAGTAGGAATTGGATTTGGAAAAGACAACTTCGTACTAATAGATGGGTGTGGAAGAACATATGAGGTGTGTATAGCGTAGTAAGGGCTAGGCATCATCAACCATGGGTTGGTCATACTTCCTAAACTTGGCAAATTGGGTCCATAGGTTGGATGGTAAAATCTTGGATTTGAAATCAATACTATGGAAGTTTGATCCATGGTAATTTAGTGGTTATAGGGGCAATGTGAAAAGACAAATTAGCTCCCAAAACGTTTCAATATTTTAGGTGGCAAACTAGTTGCATGGGCATGTGTTACAACTGTCGGAATTGGGATTTGAAAAACAATTGGGTAGGTATTTGGGATAACAATAGGTAAAGGGTTAGTAACTAACATTTGGGTAGACCTGTAAGGACAACTTTTTATCACATGACATGTCTCATGGCAAAAAACATAAGGTGGGACAAAAGAGAAAATTTTGACATTCAAAATAATGATCACTGGAATTGCTTGCTAGAATTCATTTTTGTTTGCAAAACTTATCTTAGAATATTGGTCGTTGTGTTCATCTTTAGAAGCATCCCTTTTCCATCGATTGCCACAATTCCTTTATTCGCCTTTCTAGTCAAACAATTTTGATTTCCCAAGCACATGCATTGCATAAAATAGTTTCATGGTATAGAAAAGATTTCTTTTTGGTAGGGTTTCAAATAAGTTCCTATGAAGTTTCTAATTTTGCCATGTAATATTAACCATCTCCAATTGTTGGTTTCTGATATCTTTCCAATTTTCCAATTCTAATTTGTTGATAATAGTCTCCAAATCCTCCTACTCACCATTATGAAATGTAGCAAAGTCCCCCAAATCAATTTTCAATACCTCCATTCCTTCTTAACCACACAAATGGTCCAACATGAACAATTTTTTTACAAAACTTCTTCTAGTTTTCTTTTCATGCTCCTAGTCAACACTATAGTCATACAATATTAAAAAAATTAAACAAAAAAAAAAGACCTTTATATATATATTTGGGTTTTCGTTTGTGTTGTCAATTGCCTTTAACAAAAACAAAATGGTTAAGACAAAATGAATTATATAACAATATTTATTTTTGTAGTAAAAACAAATAGCTCTGACTAAACCAAAAAAAAAAAAAAAAGAACTTGAGAAAACAAAAGCTATTGAACCATAAATTTTGGTTTTACATTTTGTAGGATTTTGGTAGAATCAAATAGTTCTAACCAATATTTGTCCAAAAAATAATAACATTAAATTAGAAATTTTGATTCAATATCTGTACTATGCTTGCCACATTTTAGGGCCATCTAGTGAACTATTAGGTTTTAGGTACTTAAATGAAATAGGAGTAGAAAATGAACATTTCAATTTTGCAACATTAAATGACAAATAGTCACAAAAAGTTTATGAAACCACTACATGTTTTTATCATGCAAAAACTTCAAACTTGCAAAAAGACATACAATTTCAAACTCAAAACATGATGGAAAAACAAGTGGAAAAGATGACTTCAAGTATACTCTTTCAAATCTCCAAAATCAAGATCATAAAATTACAACAAATGATGTTACATTTTCCAACTCCCCAGGTTTCCCCACATAAAACGTTTACAGGGGGTCAAAAATAATGGAAATCCCAAAAGAGGGGGAATCCCAAAATCTCTCTAAAACTCATAGTAAATCCTATTTAGAAATCCTTATTTAAAATCAATCTAATCATCTAACTTTTTGGTCTATAAATATACATTGCGAAAATTGGTAATAAGTTTTTGATAGTAATTTTGAGTAATAATTTTTGGTAGTGATTTCTAGTAGCAATTTCTAGTAATGATTTCTAGTAGTAGTTTCTAGTATTAATTTTTGGTAATGATTTCTGCTAGCAATTTTTGGTAGCAGTTTTTGGTAGTGATTTCTAATAATGGTTTTTGGTAGCAATTCTTAATAGTGATTTTGAGTAGCAATTTTTGGTAATTTTTTACCTTCAACAATAATCCCAACCAATAAGGTCATCATATCTGCTCCTTTTAATGTCATGGATTGAACAAGGCTTCATTTTCAAGTGTTTTTTGCCTACCACCCTACCTTTGATTTCTCCATGCCCCATGATGGATAATAAGATTTTAATTTGAGAATAAGATTTTAATTTGAGAATAAAATTTTCCACACATAACAAGGTGTTTTATCTTGGATTTGCCTTATGTTTAATTATTTATGATTGTTAATGTCTAGAAACATCTTGTTAATGTATATTCATGGAATTTGTATTTTCATTTTTTAAGCCTTGATGAGATAGGTAATTCTTCATTTGAAATTAATTGACTTAAGTTAATACATTAGGATGGTGTCAAGAATTTTACAATGTTTCTGTTGTTACATATCAATATAGTAAATAAATCGAAATAAATGATAGTGAAACTTGTTTAGTGTATTGAACATGGTTTTAGATTCTTCAATTTTTGACAATATCTTCTCATTGTTCACCTTGGAGTATCATTCTCATTGTTTTTTGACTCCAAACCATAAGTTGTATAACAAGTATTTTGTGTTTTGTTTTGGGTGGTTGCATAGTTTCTTGTGTTTTGGGGCTTGTTTTGTTGTAGGTGGATCATATTTTGAGTTCTACATGTTTCACCGTTAAGAAGGTTTCTATTAATGCCATAGTGATAGATTGTAATTTTGACAATCAATGATACATCTGTGCCCTAGATTCAAGATTTGAAACCATAATTTTCAACGTACTCAAGTTATATTCACCTACATATGTTGATGAATGACACCCTTATATGTAATGTATAAAACATCAAACATGTCAATCAATCTTGAGATTGTGTTTGTGATTTTTGTGAAGGTCAAGTCTCAATCACATGATCCTTCGGGTTGAAGGACGTGGTTGATACTAGCTCTTGAGTGAAGAGGGGGAACCTGCCCTTGAAATGTAAGACTTGTAAGAAGCTGACATAACCTACTTTTAGTGTGGTGTAAGGAAGGAGAAAGAGTATATACCTGGGTGTTGGATGCAGAGGACAGAATGTGATGAAAGACGTTAAATAGGTGTGTGTGGGTTGCATGATTGATAGCTGTTTGCAAGTGAGAAGAAGCCTGTTCAAGATCTCCAAGTGGGAGCAACCCCATTCATTGATCTTGACTTCTATGTCTTTCTTACCATACCAGCTCTGAGAACCATGATGACAAAGCTGTGCCACTCTCTTGAGCAGGCCACAGGCTACTAAATCCTCACAAAGCTGTAGAAGAGCCAAGGCTGAAATTTTCAACTAGGCTTTGCAGATTTAGAATCCTTGTGTTGGTTAGAGTGATTTTAAATTTTTACCATGGTACTTGGCATTACTTTTTTTATAAAATATGTGCTGTGGTACCCGGCGGGTACCAGTGTGTGTCTGTATGTTTTTTTTCCCAATTTTGTGATGTTGTCACACTGACAATCATCGACAAGGAGATTTTAGCCACAGTTGGCTATAGACCAGCTATGAAAGTAGGAATTTATTAAAATCATTCTATGTCTTGGCTACTTGGTTGAACAATGTGTAGACAGATGGAAAAAATTTAGGATTTTTTCAAATTTTTGGTGGATCTTTTTGAAAAAAGGGAACATTTGACAGTATTATTTTTTTGATAAACTTTTTCGCCAAACAGAGAAAATTTGCCCAAAAAAGATGCTGGCAGGTACCCACTGGGTATCATGGTAAAAAAATAAAAATGACATAATTTCGATTTTTATGCTGTGTAACATGGGAGGCCATGAGTATTACCAGAATTGGGCCCACCTCACTTCTGATAATGCCCATGGCCTCCGCCATTACCCTACAAATAATTAGGGTTTGAAATCCATTATGTGGCAGTCCTGGATATCCTCTGTTACATATTTCATCCATCCAGTTCTTTAAATATTTTCCATAGTTAGTTCCATTTAGATTGGATGGCTGAGAGTTGAAAAAAAAAATTTAGGAATCTCTTTGGCTATTCTTTTACTATGGGCAATTCTACCTTTTGGTGAAGATGCTCTTATTTACAAATGGCAACCAAGGAATTTGTGTCTCTCTCCAATTCTTTCAACCTTGGGTATTCCAAGTACCTATATGTTTGGGAATGCCCTGGGGTCCAAAGAAGTTACTAAAAGGCCATTTAATACATCTGATTTTTCTTTTCCTTCTTTTCTCCCTTTACTTTTTACATTGAAATGGATGAAATCACAAAGTTTACCTCACACAATGTGTCTCATGAGCCATTTGAGTGAAATCCTTTCAAAACATCTCTTAATATGACATCTCATGAATGATTTAGTTACTTTTCATCGCTAATTATTGTGAGATTTTTTTTAGGATGCTCCCAATTGATGTTAAATCATAAAATTGAAAAGAGAAAAGAAACACAAATTGATGCATTGGTGAGTGTTGAGTCACATAATCTTCATTATTTTCTAAATAAAAGCATGATAAAATAAACCCTAACAAAAAAAAAGAAGTCTCCATTTAAATCTTGTAACATTCATAAAAAAATTATAAAATATCTCGAGAGGACACTAATAATTAAAAATATGTGAGTAAAAATATAAGGTGCAATATTTTAATTTTTGAGTAAAAATTATAATTAATTAGTTAAAAATAGGTTATATTTTATTAAAATATTAATTTAATTAATATTAATATTTATATATTTATAATAATAATTTATAATAAAACAATAAAAAGATGAAATAAAATAGGTTGAACAATTATCTAATACCTCTCAAAATGGTCATTTGACACATGTAAATTCCAAACTTTACACTAAGTGTCCCCCGAAAAAATAACATAGCATGGGTGAAATTACAATCTAAAAAAAAAAAAACCATGCATGTACAACCTTCATATGCTGATTTGCTTTTGGACTATGTAATCGGCTCGAGCAGGCCAGTTACAAGGAGTGGCCAGACTTTTTCCAGTAACCGGCCTGCTTGAGCCGTGTTCTGTGACATAACCGGTAGTAGGGGGCATTGAGATGACGATCCCCTTTGTCATCTTCTACAAGGCGCCGAGAAAACGAGGCTCCATCCATGGGCTCAACAGATTTCGGGATTCACATCCATGAGCTCAGCAGGTTATGTCATATAACTGTTGTGTGGGTAGCAATCATGAAGCGACACGTCATCAAGACGCCCCCTGCTATTGGTTATGAAGGACCAATAATTTTCATTGGCCATGATGAATTTCCAAGAGCCGGCCTCTCCTCTCGAAGTGTTACCGATTGTGCAATAAGATAAGGTAGGACAAACCGTGTGTGGCAGACGCGAACTGCTGTCTAAGCCGCAATTATGCTGTCAGGGGGACGCGGTTGTGGGCAACGATTTCTCACGTGTTCGAATGTGACATGTTCAATTCAGACCTAAGTTGCATCTCCACCAAAGCTCAGTATGTGACCCTGCAAAAAAATGTTTCACATCCAAGTTTTAGTTACTAACTTTTTTCCAACCCCACCCATCAAATGGAAATTGGGACTGCAAGTAGGTGGGAGACTACTATTAGCAACCCACTTGGATCAATCAAACTATCTAGCGAATCAGAAACAGGGAGCAGTCAATAAATACGATTTGACTGTGTTTATTAGACTTTTCCAGAGCTCTTCCAGGGCTCTGGACGCTCTATATTTGTTCAGAGTTGCAGCACTCTTCAAGTGGATTCACTGGATTCAACGATTGAACCTCATCCAAGATTTCCATTGCAGGGTCACATACCGAGAGTCGTTGGAGATGCTCTTATATAACAATATATAATGACATGGTGGCATGCACTTTTACAATATATAGTTTGTCGATCGATGCAGTTGCAGGCATTTCTAAAAGCTTCGGAGATCATAGCGTTCACTATTGCATTGAATTGTCAAATGTTGTGTTCAAAATTTTCTTTCCAGAGTAGCAGAATTCCAGAGCGAGATCAGTTGCCGAGAGAGCTAAGGAATTTTGGCGATCATCAACTGATGTTCTAACTTCTTGCAGTGGATCGACAGTACGTTATTATATAGGCCGACATTGCAATTACAGTCAGAATTTCTCCACAAATTACAGTGCAGACACCGATGTTTAGAGTCTTGAATGCATAGTTGAGAGTAGCGTAGTGTAGCTGGTCGGTTTACAGTTTTCAGAAGAGAGCTGGTTCCATTCGCAACCCTAGGGAGTTCCACTGTCATTCTCCGTAGATGAAAGGTATCACGAGAGAAGGAATTTCCATGGAGACTTTCAAAAGATCTGGTCGATTATCCGGTGGCACTGGAGCTGCAAGGAGAAATTTGGCGTATAGACGTTGGATTGTTGCTGTATTGATCACATTTATTCAGCTGCTACTGTTTGTACAGTCATCTCAAGCGTCGAGAAGTCTGCCACGTCATGATCGAGGTTCGAAACGATTACAACCTTATTTGTACCCGAGCAGCAACAGTAGTGGACCAGCTGCAGCAGCTAGACATGGCCCTGCTGTGAAGTCATTCCAACTATCAGATAGAAGCTGGGTAGATTGCGTCCCGGTGGAACATCAAATTGCAGCCCATCACCCTGCTCTCAAGAATCACATCATCCACATGGTACCATCGTCTGACCTTTTGCATTTACAAGAAGTTGATGTTTCTTCAGCACCGGTGGATCATGATCAGCCGCACCCACAAGCCTTTGCCAGGGAGCACGGGGGATGTCCTGAAGGTTCCATCCCAGTGCAACGAAGCGAACCAGAACAGATTGCTTTCAGAAAACACCACCGGCCGGAAGATGATTATTCACGTCCAGACACTTTGGGTGCACCTGCACATGAATATGCTATCATCTCAATGGCAAGGGAAGTGGGAGCATACAAAGGACAGGGAACAACTCTCAGCGTGAACGACCCGATCATTGGAGATCCAGACTCTGAGTTCAGTCTTTCACAGGTGTGGGTACTTGCTGGCTCTTATGCAAATGATGACCTCAACACTGCGGAAACTGGGTGGCACGTATACCCAGCCTTGCATCCGTCCAACTTCCCTCTAGCTCCTCATCTCTTCATCTACTGGACAATGGATGCATACCAGGGCACGGGCTGCTACAATCTACATTGTGCAGGGTTTGTTCAGGTAAACCGTTATTGGGTACTAGGAGGAGTCCTGGCGCCATACACTACACTGGGTGAGAATGCAAACAGCGAATACGAGGTGCGGATTAGGATAGTCTACGACTCTCAGACCCCTGGCTGGTGGTTGAATGTCCAAGGCACATGGGTTGGGTACTGGCCTTCAGCGATTTACACCACTCTACAAACGGGTGCCGATCAGCTACAATGGGGCGGCGAAATAGCTCCGTCAGACAGGACAAATGGGCACACAACCACAGGGATGGGATCCGGTGCCTTTGCACAAAATGGGTTCCCCGTTGCCGCTTACCACAAACAAGTCACATACGCCGACTACTCTGGCAAGTTCTATGATGCCGATTTCAGCTACGCGGCTGTGACTGATGCCAATTGCTACAACCTTGAAGCAGGGAATGATCCCGGCTCTTCATCAGGAAGCTATTTCTATTTCGGTGGTCCGGGAGGACTCGATAACGACGCCTGTGCTCAGCAACTGTAGTGCAGTTTTTCAACTACCCAAATCATCATGAATATGGCTCCCAATTAGGGAGCGACAGACCCAACTAAAGGCCTCAAGGTTTTGATCCAACGGTCGGATTTGATTGAGGTCTGAAGCAGACAGTTGGCTATAGTTAGCTTAAATCCAGACCACTTGTCCAATTTCGGATCTGATGCCCTCCTTGTTGTCTAGCCGAATGTTTGTGGAGTGAGGTCCCTTGGAGGTCACTTCCATGAAAAAAACAAAATTACAGTCTATTTAATATTAAATAGTGTGCTCATAATCACCGTTTTTTCTTTGGTGAAATTTGATATTGTGGTGGCTCTAGGAAATTTGGTGTGACACGCCTCAAAAGTTTCAACCCCCAAAAATTTGATTTTGTAGCCAAAAACAGACAGCTCAAATAAAGCTTGTAGCCATCCGTCATATTGGATTTCCATTTGTTGCCATTGGTGATGATGCATTGCATACATGTGAGTATTTTTATAGAAGGGGGTATGTTTTTGTTGTACAAAAATTTGAAATCAATTGTATGATTTTATGCATTCATTTTGACTCCTTTAAATAAAAAATGTAATTTAAACATTTGATATAATTAGTTTAGAATACTCAAAATGACATTTACATAACATCCAAATTATTTTAAAATATTTTTATTAATTTAACAAGACATTGTTTTATATATTAGTATATAACAATCCACTACAAATATAATAATATAAGATAAACAAAAATCCAAAATTATCTTTTGTAATCCTTTAAATACAAGTCATTCCTTTTCGGTACCCCAATCATGAATACACCCACCAATGTAGTTCGATAGGAGAAGAGAATGAAATTGTTAAGTTTGAAAGATTCATTCTTAAAATGCGCAAAATAATGTTATAATTTCAGAAATGACTTGAAACCAGACTTTGGATAAGTTTAGAGAATAAGAAATTGATTCTAGGATATTATTTTAACATATTTATTATTTACTTTAATGAGTTGCTTAATTAAAAGTGGGCACGAATGATTCAAAATTCGCCCACGGTGAAATGGCATACGAATGTAATGACTTAGTTCTTTTTTAGAGCCCATAATGAATGGATTAATGAACTATACCAACATTTTCTACTAGTGCATCACAACTACAAAATGTGAGTGTAATTCATTAGTCCTTGTTCATTCGACCAATGGAATCATTGCATCCCCATTACATCATGTTCATTGGGATTTTTAAATTCACTTAATTCCAATGAAATGATTCTAATGAAATCACTTGATGTATAAGGACACATTTTGTTAAAGTGCTTCCATTATATAAAATGAGATGTAATCGTGACAAATGAAAGGCCCTCCATTTACATTTTCAAAAATCCTACAAAGACTTTGCACGTGCCTAAATAGGACATCCTACTATAGAGTGATCCATTCCACCTAACAAGGTTGTGATCTGCTAATTTGGGACTGCAACCAGGTCCACCATGTCCTGGTCAAATAGGACACCCAAACCAGCCAGTCGCGTACTATGGAACGGTCCATCTAACTAGGAAGGAAGGTGGCGATCCCTGTTGTTAGGTTGCAGCTGCGACTGGGTCTACCATATCCTGGTCAAAAGCTTCACCCGGCTTGTGCACTGGTGACGACTCAGAACTGGAACCAGCAGACCGCCTCTAGGTTCCTAGTATCCCTTCTAAGAGAAAACTCTAAAAGCATTCATACATGAATGAATAAGACCAGTGTTGAGCACGTACCCAGATCCCCTGTAACTAAGGGCGAATTTAGACAAGGGTCCAAGACCTAGGGACTAATGAATTCAAACTATCTTATCAATCCAAAGCTTTAAATTGGTCCCAAGGCCTTCAGACAAGGGTCCAAGACCAAAAAGTGGCAAATTGAGGCTGAACCTACATGGCACCTATTTTAGAGGAGCTCTCCTTTCAGCAGTGTTTTTCTTGGTATGATGCAATTGATTTTGAACAAAGAATCAGGATAGGGACCAAGGTACAGTCCAACTCAAGGATTCAATTTGCTTCAAATTAGTCTAAATTGGTTCTTAGGAAATTGGACCCTGGACCCTGCTCTAAAATGGGCCTAAGAATTGGCGGTTCCAGTTTCGGTTTTTAAGAACGTACTCGAAACTGGGTCTTGATTCTGGAACCCACTGAAACGGGAACCGACTTGATACATAAAGGTTTTGGAACTGGGTGGGAACCCACCCTTGATTCTGACCCTGACTGTAATCAGAATTGACCCCCGAACCAGAGCCGCAGTTCGGTTCCAAATTGATATTAGAACAGGAACTGAATTGGAGTATTGAAAAAGAATTCAGTTCCCTGTTCTTTATTTACTATTTCATTCATTTTTCAGATTTTTTTGATATTTTCCTGATCTTCAAGATGGTTTTATTTATTTCTATATATTTTCGGTTAACTGAAAAATTTCCAGATTATTTTGGATTACCTTTCTGATTATTTCGATTTTTATTTTATTTTCTGGATTATGTTCCAAGTTTTCCAGATTTTTTGAGATTTTTTATTTTAAGAAAAATAAATTTAGATGATTTTTCTGATTTTTTTGAATTTTAAACCTGAGAACTGTAGGTTCTAGAACCGGAAACTGGAACTAGCCAAGTTTAATCGTAGGTTCTAGAACTAGAACAAAAACCACTCCTCAAATATAAAAAAACCAAAAGCAAGTCCTGGGTTTTGAAAAAAAGAAGAATTATTTTTTAAAATCACCAGATTTTTACGATAAGTTCCAGTAGGTAGCCAAGAATATAGAAGGATTCTGTTCTTTTTTTTCTAATACTTTCATATCTAATATGTAGCCACATTTGGCTAAATTATTTTGTGAATTGATCGTCACTTTGGCTACACCACAAAATCCTTACAAAAAACCCTGCTACTAGGTATAGGCTATTGATATCCTGTTCACTCACAGAAAATTTGTAGTCTATGTGGAGGGCACCTTATATCCATGAATTTCCCTTTTAGAAATTGGGAGGGATATTATGCCTACTTATAGGTGTAAGAACCCTCCTACTATTGAGGAGTACGAATAAGAACCCTCCCATTCATTCTCCTATTCGCATTTCATTTACATGTGGCAAATGACTTTTGAAATTAAAAAAATTGAAACATATTTTGAATTGCTAAAAATCTCAAATTCTGTAATTTTTTGATTGTGAGTATTTTTCAGAATGTGGGTAGTAGATTATTATCATTTAATTTTTTTCCCATCAAAATTTATTTATTAAGAGAAACCTTAATTTAGTTCTTTGCAAAATTGATTACTTTTAAAGCAAATTTGTTGTTCAAGTTCAAAAGTCTTTTACTAAAACCAAAACCAAAAATCAATTTAAATGAATTTTTATTTGAATTTCTCAACATTCATATCAATCATTTAATACAACTAACCATTACATTAAAGTGGCATCGCATAAATATGTGTAATAAATTTAATAGTTTTGGTAATTGTTCAACATGGTTTTCGACTTGTTTGATTATGATTGCACCCTTTGGTTTAGGTTGTTAAATTTGTTTCCCTCTCACGTGATAAAGTCACAATCATGGATCAATAGTCTTGGTTTTCTATCTTTGCATATGTGGTGTAAAAGTGAAAAATTGATAAAAAATTCCTTTGATGTTATCCTTGCATTAAGTTGTTAATGGGGCCACTTTAGATAATTTTAAAAAAATTATAGTGGATGCCATGGTTTTGTACAATGATTTGATTTAAGAAACAAGGGCTTGAAAGTTTATTACATTTGGAGTTGATGTGGTTAATGTGTTTTAGGGTGTCAGAACTAGGGCGATAATTTAATTTAAGGACCAAAATGCTCCATTCATAATCGATGTACATTGCATGAATCATCACACAAATTTGGTAACACATACATTTCAAAACTGGCCGTTATGGGGAAGATTGAGAATGTATTATAAAGTCTTTATGCTTACTTTTCTCACAATCCAAAAAGAACCCAAAAGTTTATTGAATTGGCCAATAGTAAGGAAATTAATGGTCAATGCATTCTTAGAACATTAAAATTCGATGGATTTCTATGTTATTCCTAGCAAAGACAATTTTATATGAATAAAGAGCCTTGGTTTTGAAGGTGCATCAAAATTCTACCACAAATTTGCAAACTACCTATAACCTTCAACTTTTTTGTGACTTGGAGGTAATGTTGGGGTTTGTTTTGTTTCATGTGACGAATGCTTGAAAGGTTGAATGAGTTGATTGAGTTCTCCCAATCCCAACAATGTTTTTTTTTTAAAAATTATTATAAAGTTGTGCCAAGTAGATCTATTTGTATTTTTGGTACAATGATCCCCAACTTGCTTAAATGATGAATGATGTGTTCTTAATGGATATTGGAATTTATTAAATGGGACATAAAATGTGGTGGTGCAGGAATGGGCATCTAATTTAAACAAAGGTATGAAAAACTTATAGTTCCACATTGTTGGATTTCCATTATGATGCATTGCCATTGCTTTTGAACATTTTTTTATGTTCTTGTGATTCATGTTTTCTTCCTACAAATTGTTAATGATGTTCAAAAGTAGTGTTTTGCAGTTGCAACTAAGTTTAGTGATGAACTTCAAAAAATATTTCCCACCCAAGAGGTGATGGGTGCATTAGGTCCAGTTTGTTTATATTATTAACTAAAATCCACATGTGAGAAACCTTCCCTATCCATTTGGTTTTATTGAAAAAGTTTTATTGTTAACTTAGGAAGCTTGGATCAAACCAAACATGGATATTTGAAATATTGATGTGGATATTTTGTACCTATAATTATTTTTTTCCAAAATCATAATGAAATCTAACGTGTAGTGGGCTATGGACCAACCCTTGGATTTGAATCCTTTGTTGCAAGCTTTTGAAGAAAGTTTCTTCTAATACATTATTATGTGCATGGGTATTTTAGTGAGTTCATGAAGGTGGCAAAGTTCGTTGTAGTTTAAATTATGAGTTTTGTGGAAGATGAAAGGATTTTTTTAACATTGAATTTTTTGAAGACAACACTTTGGAATCACTTGTGAGCATTTGGATTTGGTGGTTCATATGTATGCACAACCTTTCTATATGGTTGGTACTTTTCTTTACAATTGTGTCAACACAACATGGACCAAGGAAAAAACATGGAAGGGTCTTTTGCCTTGAAAACTTGGATCATTGGCTCAGTGGTAGTGTTGTAACTTGCAACTTGATACATACTATGTAAATGCACAATTATTTTAAAAAAAATCATGGTTGCTATTATAAATTCTCTTGACAATTTGACAATTATAATCCATGACAACTATTTTCAATCATATCCAATTTAACCCTTTTTGACCTTTCCATTTGTTTATTGCATTTAGAACTTGCATTTTGGTTTCATTACGCTTATTGTTGTGGTTGTTTGGTTGTGCAAGTTTATGAAAAAATTACATTAACAACTTCAATTTTCATGATGTTGACTAATTTGACCTATGGATAAGGTTTTTTTTAACTAGGGACATTCGATGGTTTTTGTATATCAAATCTAATATGTGGTTTGCAAGTCAAGATCACATGCTATCATTGGGTGTGTAGTGTATTTTAGAACAAAAATTCAATTTCTTCACACATAACACCATTGCATTTTTTCTTTTGTATATTTTGGTCCTTCAATGGGTTTAGGGTTTACTGAATAATAATAAATAATCCAAAAAATACTCTCCAACCTATCACAATAACTTCCATTGAATGAAACTTACCCACCAACTTGTCCCTCTTCATTGTCCCTATAACACTATCCTTTTGCAGTTTCACTATCACAACGTTTTACATAGGAGAAGGCAGATTTTTGACCCTCCCTTGGCCTACTGGCCTTAGAGGATATCAAATCCTAAAGGATCTGTTGATAGACCCTTCTCTTATACTTGATGTTTCAACTTTAATTTCTAAATAGGAGCTTGTCACCAAATTTTTGCGACTCCAATCTTTCACACCTCATCAAAAGGCTTCACAATTTCTTTTTACTAAAACCTAAATGCCCAATTTGTCAAACTTGAACAACTATTCACACGTATGCAAAACCCTGGTCTAGAGGCTTTTGAGAAGGGACGTGGTAATAAAGACGGATTTAGAGGCCCCGATGCTGCCCTGCCTACAGAATGCTTCTATATTCTTGGCTACCTACTGGAACTTATCATAAAAATCTGGCGATTTGAAAAAAAATTCATCAAAAGCTGGCGAATTTGGGTCAGTTTTTTCATGAAAAATCCTTTGTGCAGGTCGAAATCATATTTTTCAGGTCGAAATTTGGCGAAAATTCGCCAGTCAAAGAAACACTGGAACTTAGCAGGAGTATGGCATTACGTGATTGCTGCCGGTGAGACTGCAAAAGACGTCATCTCGGTGAATGCACGCTGGGAAGTTGCACGAGAAGTTGGTAGTAGCCGTAGTCGTCGTCGTCGTTGCACTGTCAACAAAACACTATCAATAATGGAAGTGTCGAAGAAGGTACCTAAGAAGATGTTGGGTGATATAGGCCGACTCTGTTTCATTTTGCTTTTTCCACGTTTCCTTTCCTCTTTTGTTAAGTGTTGTCACCAAACCAGTTTTGTTGCTGATGGTTTTCTTTTTAGCTCACACTTCTCTTGACTTGGCTTGTTTGTTGTTGCTGCCGCAAAGAAAAATAGTTCAAGTATACAGCTGCTTGCTTGATCGCAGCTTGATCGCGCAATCTTAAAACAGGAACAGGGGTGAGGGTTTGTGTTTCCATAGACTTTTGCTTTTTCTTCGGAGGTAAAAGTCGTTCATGCTGGAGGCGCAATATTTTCCCTTGTTTGGTTTCTGCGCTGTGTTTTTAAGAGTATCCCTTACTGATCGGCTGTTGGGTTGCTGCGGAATTGGGTTTCTTGTTTCGTTTTCTCTTTCTTCTTCTTCTTCTTCTTCTTCGCGTGGGCTGTTTTGATAGCCTCAACTGATTACAACTGGGCGGGCTCCGCAATTGGGTTTTCCTTTATGCTCTTTAGGGTTTGAGGACCGACAGCTTCTTTTTTGAGCTGAAATCAATCGTCCAGTACTGTTTGTGTCCTTTGAACTGTTTTATTGGTGTGGAGGTCTTGGTTTCAATTTGTAAGTGCTTGGTGTTGCAGCAGGTGGACGGAATTCTTTAAAAAAATATTGGAGTTTTGCTGCTGGAAGAATTTGCATCGATATCTTGGGAAGGCATCAAGGAGTTTCTGTTTCAGGCTCTCCATGTAGTAGGGGTGGAGGTTGTGACTTCTATTATCAGCATTTGTCAGAGAGGGTGTAAGAGTGGGCGAGCTTTCCCATGAGTGAAGCATGAGTGGAGATTCAGGAAATTGGGGTGGAGGAAGCTGGGGGCATCAACCAATGCGGCCTGGGGGAACACAAACTCCAGCTCCTCCTTACCCTCCTCCTTTGAGGTCCAATTCTTTTTTCGAAAATGTCTATGGTTATCCTGTACCGAATGTGGCACAGTATCCACCAGCAAGGGAATCTGAAAGTGGATCTTTGTACCCTAAAGTGCATTCTTACAACCCTGCAGGGTATCAGCCTCGACAATCTCCAGAAAACTCAATGTATCCAGATGTGCACTCTTCACCTTATCCACCGGTGAATGTGCAGGAAAACACATCAAACCAGTATTTTCAAGGATATCCTTATAACCAGGTCACTGAACCCGTGCCTCCTTATTATATGCAACAGTCCCAGGCATATCCTCCCTTGCCATCTGGGAACTCAAGGTTTCATGAAGATGGAGGGTTAGGAGGCCAGTTTGGTGTGCCACCACATTTACAGCGAACTGGAGGATCCCCACGCGGAAGCTTTCACATTGGCAGTCAGTCTGCTCCAGCACAGGATTTCCGCTCCAACAGTTTGGGCTATGATGCTTACCCTAGGCTATCACCAGGTCAAATTTCTTTCTCTACCTGTAAAATTTCCTTTTCCAGACACAGCCTCAAGACACACAGTAATTGATTCTCAAGCACACCTTCTGAACCATGAATGTATCTGTCTCAGCAGATGAAAGATGTTGGACTCTGAGAGTTAGGACTAAAAGATTTTTCAACACTTCACATGCTTTTAGTTACAAGATCCAGCTGTCTGGAGGTGTCTCTTAGATTCATGTATAGCTGACTACAGCTGCAAAACCCATGGGACTTTGTTGGCTTTGGATTCTAAGCAGCTTCATCCTTTGTTGAGAATGAGCAAGTAATGCCAAGGCCACAGGCGCCATTCCAGTCCCAACAGTTTGATGGTTCTCAACCCCTTTACAGCAATGATCCAGGTATCCCCATTGTAATCTTCATGGTTTGATATGGTAATATGTGGTTTTTTATATGCTAGTAGTACCTCAGAGGTTTTTTTCTCATGCTTTTGAGTAAAGGCGTGTTCATGTGCATATAGCAGGTCCTACTGGAGGGATGCTCCCCACAAAATCGGACTCACTACGCATGGCAGTGTCATCCAGGCGATCTGGTTTCTCCAGTATGCGCTGCTTATTACATGGAACTCTAGATGTAGTGCTCTATGAGGCTGTAAACCTGCCCAACAAGGACATATTTTCTGAAAAGATTAGGCAAGCCACATCCAGTTTACCATCCATACTGCAAAGAGCAAAGTCCAAAGCAAAAGAGGCTGCAGCAAGTGTGACAGGGATCACCAGTGACCCCTATGTCATAGTTGTCCTTGCTGGTGCCAGGGTGGCACGCACTCGAGTCATAAGTAACAATGTAAACCCCAAATGGAATGAACATTTTTCAGTCCCAGTGGCACATCATGTTTATGAGGTGGTCTTCACAATCAAAGATCAGGATGTGCTGGGGTCACAACATATTGGGGACATCAAGATTCCAGTTGAGCAGTTATTAGGTGGTGACATCATTGATGACTGGTTTGAAGTTCTAAATAGTAATGGCAAGCTGTGTCATGCGGGTGCAAAGTTACACCTCCGTGTATCCTATCAGCCTGTTGAAAAGGTCCCCTTGTACACACAAGGGGTGGGGCCAGACTCTTTTGGGGTCCCCTTCACATATTTCCCCCTCCGAAAGGGATGTGACTTAACTCTCTACCAAGACACACATATCTATGACAGCACACTTCCACGAATTTGGCTTGAAAGTGGTGTTGAGTATCACCATCATCGGTGTTGGGAGGAAATGTGTGCTGCCATTGCAGGTGCACATCACTTGGTATATCTAGCAGGGTGGTCCATTTATGACAAGATTAAGCTTGTACGTGACATCAACAGGCCAGTCCCTGATGGTGGGAATTTGACATTGGGAGAGCTGTTGAAGAAGAAGTCTGCTGATGGCATCCGTGTTCTGCTGTTACAGTGGGATGACAGAACTTCAAATGATTACAGTCTTCTTAAGACAGTATGAATGATCTCCTTTGGACTTCATGTTCTTAGTAGCTCTGCAACTATTTGTCAGCTCATTGCGTGCTTAAATTTATTTTCAGGTTAGATTTTGGCTACTATCTAGAAACGTTTGTGTGTCTTTACCAAGGAATAGTCTTTCTATGTTTTGTGATGTCATCACAAGTTTAAAGGAATTTATCCAGGCTCAAGGTGTGAAGGTGTTTTAAGTTCCTCAACTTCATGTTTGCTGTTTTCAGAATGGGGTGATGAATACACATGATGAAGAAACAAAGAAGTTTTTCAAAAACACAGGGGTGCGCTGTATTCTGGCACCACGCTATGCTGATGACAAGGTCAGCTGGGTCAGGCAAAAGGTGCACTCTCAAAACCATCTAAAGAGTTTCAAATTGGCAAAATAATTTTCAAATGTGTCTTCCTGGCACTATGCTCTTCCAGTTTTTAATACACTCAGTCACTACCTGGTTGGGTTTTGGCAATATCTGTGGAGAAGCTGTAATCACTAAAGTAATGTGTTGACTCCAGGTGGTTGGAACACTATATTCCCATCATCAAAAGGTAGTGATAGTGGACACAGATGGACCAAGCAACATGCGGAAGCTTACCTCTTTCATCGGTGGCCTCGATCTTACAGGGGGGCGATGGGACACACCCTCCCACCTTCTCTTTTCTAGTCTTCAAAATGAGCATAAGGGTGATTTTCGCAACAAGAGCTTTACGGTGAGTTTTGGCTTTTGTTGATTCACAAGATCAAGAACAACAATGTTCAAGATGTCTGCAAGATTTGGGTTGGCCCATGTCTCATTCTGCACTTGTCAAAGCAAGTTCCTGGGAGGTTCTGCATGTATGCTGATGCTGCATATAATTTGATTGATGGAAAAAAGGGAAATTGGAGGAAATTGACAGAGAATCTGGTGTAACAGGATGGGCCAGAGTGGGGAGGGCCAAGAGAACCATGGCATGATTGGCACTGCAGGATTGATGGCCATGCTGCATATGATGTCCTCACCAACTTTGAGCAGCGATGGAGAAAGGCCACCCACCGACATGATGATGAGCTCCTTGATATCAACCGCATTCCAAGGATCCTATCTCCTTCAAATCAAGCCCCACCCGATGGGGACCCAACCCTAAATGTGACTAAGGAAAATGATCCTGAGACTTGGCATGTTCAGGTGGATTGTCCATTCTTACATTTTCAACTTTAAAGTTCCCTTGTGCAACATCACAACATGAAAAGATTATTGCCAATTACTTTCTATTTAAAATAATATAAGCAACCCAATGCTGCAAAATTTTTGAGGTCACTGGCTCATTGTTTCCTTCAAATTCAAGGAATCACAGACCTTCTATCTTTAGTCATCATTTCTCCTCAGTAAAAAGTGGATATGTGCAGCTCAAGTTGAAAGGCTGTCTGTTAATGTCATGGTGTATCAAAATTCTAAATTTGGATGCTTCCAAACTCTTTTGGGCTTTCATGTGATCACTCATAGAGCAGCTTCTGACAATAAGAGTTTTTACTTTGGGAGCCTGGTGCAGGTCTTCCGCTCGATTGATTCTGGATCAGTGAAAGGCTTCCCAAAGATTGCTGAAGAGGTGCAACAGCAGGTAAGGCCATGTCATGTTGTCCAGAGCCAGAGGGGATGTCATTACATGGAGAAAATTGGCAGATTTGAATGTATTTCCAATAGTAGGGGACTTGGAAACCAGATATTGCTGTGTTGCACAGATTTGATTTTGAATATCCCAGTGTGATGTTTGTTTTTGGGAGCAGCATCTAGTATGGGGGAAAAGTGTTGCTATTGATGTAAGCATTCAAATGGCATACATCAAGGCCATTCGCTCTGCCCAGCACTTCATATACATTGAAAACCAATACTTCCTTGGGTCTTCTTACAACTGGCCTGACTATGACAAAGCTGGTATTTATTCCAACAAAGCAAATCATGTTTTCAGATTTTTATCTCTTGTATACTTCTGTTGTCTTCTATTTTTGAGGGTGGAGGGCTTCATGCAGTTTTGGCATTTTAGGCAGCTGTTTTAGGGTAATGAGAACAGCAGGTGTCACTTTTTTTGGGTGGTTGAAAAATTTGTCTTTGACTTGGTGGACTAGGTGCAAACCACCTCATCCCAATGGAGCTCGCTTTGAAGATTTGCAGCAAGATACGAGCTGGTCAGATGTTTGCTGTGTATGTTGTGGTGCCTATGTGGCCAGAAGGTGTACCTGAGAGTGCAGCAGTACAAGAGATCCTCTACTTTCAGGTAAAATTCTTTTGCCATCTCACTGACTCCTTGAACCAATCACACTAAGCAGCTGTTCAGCTCGCACTAGCAAAATCTCCAATCAGAGTCTACAGTGCCAAAGCCCTGCATGGTTCACTTGCTACATTGCATAAAGAGTCAGTATGTACTCTAGATTGATCTGCATGTTTGTTTGGTGTTGTTGGACATAGTCACAAACAATGAAGATGATGTACAAGTTGATTGCGGAAGCATTGAGGGATTGTGGTCTGACTGGTCAACGGCACCCTCGGGATTATTTGAATTTCTACTGTCTTGGGAATCGAGAGGTGAAAAAGTCTTTTGAGCCTGAACCATTACGAAAGCCAGAACCGAACTCAAAACATGTAAGATGAATTCAAGTTTTGGCCTTTGCCTTCTGGTTCTCAGGGACATTTCTCATTCACATTTAGTTGTCTTTGGTCAAAGATTATGGAATCTTAGGTGAGAGTTCTATGGTTAAGCTAGAGCTTGGCACTTACTGAAAGCTTCTCCCCTGACTCTTCTGTTACGATGTCTGTTTTCAGTGGCATGCCCAGAAGAACAGACGGTTCATGATATATGTTCATGCAAAGGGGATGATAGTGGATGATGAGTTTGTGATAGTGGGCTCTGCAAACATAAATCAAAGGTCAATGGATGGGTCTCGGGACACTGAGATTGCCATGGGGGCTTATCAACCCTATCATACATGGAGTTTTAAGCATGCACCACCCCGTGGGCAGGTGAGTGCTTTTGGTTGGGGGTTCTTCACTTATCAGAAAGTTTATCCCTATCTTGGACATCTTAAAGAAACTTCTGATGCGATGGAATGGAAGTGAATATTAACCCACAACATCCCTGATATGTGAGTGTGTGTTTGTTAGGTTTATGGGTACCGAATGTCACTGTGGGCAGAGCATTTTGGAACATTGGAGCCAACTTTTGAGGATCCAGAAAGTGCAGAGTGTGTGCGCCGGGTGAATGCCCTGGCTGAGGCAAACTGGCAGCAGTACACAGCCAGTGAGGTGACAGACATGCAGGGCCATCTCATGCCCTACCCTTTGCAAGTGACTGTGGATGGATTGGTGATGCCCCTTCCAGGACATGAGAAATTTCCTGATGTGGGTGGCAGTGTCATGGGCACTAATCAACCAAACCTCCCTGATGACCTGACATCTTGATTCATCTCTGGCGCTTTTTTCCTTCAACATAACCCCCCCCCCCCCCCCCCCCCCCCCTCTTTTTTTTTTGTCACCCCCTTTCTTTTTGGGCCCCCGCTTCCTTATTTTTATTTTAATTTTTTTTTTTTATCCCTTGTTTTTTTTATT
>Ga0116231_10000761_pt1 | contig 60512 bp, 33 predicted proteins | sample S1TSphgellanicum_2_FD_89695 | JGI IMG/M metagenome (GOLD analysis project Ga0116231, IMG submission 89695) | Host-associated microbial communities from peat moss isolated from Minnesota, USA - S1T2_Fd - Sphagnum magellanicum MG | ecosystem: Host-associated > Plants > Peat moss > Unclassified...
GCCAAATGGGACTCCCGGGACTTTGGAGCCCCATAACTTTGCGAGCAGACCTCAGATCGCGATGCGGTCTGAAGCAAAGTTGTAGGTCTCGTCGAGACCTTTCCAACGGTATGTCGCACGTTCTCTGAAGCCAAGTATTTCGGGTCGATTCCCGACTTTTAGTGGTCGGGAGTCAAAACTGGCAGACTCTCGGGAATTTGACTCCCGACCCTTCTTTTGGCCATAACTTGTGTTTCAGATGTCCAAATGAGCAATGTGAGCCCATTTTAGATATCTACGCTTCAAGAGCTTTCCAATGACATAAATAACGCCACAATCCATTGAGGCTTGGCCCCTGTAATCGCTCTCTGAAGTTTCGGGAGTCCACCGGGACTCCATCTCCCAAAGTGGGAGTTTGCCTTGGGAGTGTGAGGGTTCACTCCCTCACACTTTCTAACACTTTCTCACACTCCCGAGAGTATGTGATGTGACTCCCGGGCTTCCTTTTGCCTTGACTCCCGGGCTTCCTCTTGGCTTAACTCCCGGGCTTCCTCTTGGCCCGCACTCTTGCAATGCCTTTGCCTTGAATCCCGGGCTTCCTTCCTCTTGGCTTGCAACCTTGCAACCCCCTTAGCCTTGGTCGCGAGCCCAAAGCTAGGGTTGCGACAAAGGCCATAAAAGGAGAGCAAAGCAAAAGAGGCTATTTATCAACTATTCACTTAAAAGAGAGGCACCACTTTGAAGAGCCATTTGTAACACCTTTTATTCTTAAGGTGTGCATTCTTCACATTTGGTGTAAGGGACTCTAAGGTTGAGTCCCCTAACACCATGCTACCCATTTAGGACTTAATTCTAGTTTACCATGAAAGTTTGGTCTTAAGCTAACATTCTCAAATCCTCATGGGTTTAAAACTATAGAACACATGGAGAACACATTGGGAACAACCTCCAAAACCTTCTTGTACTATGTTTTCAATGTGTTTTCTGTGTATTCTATAGTTTCAAACCCATGTGCTTGGCCACATGTTCTCTTTGTTATTCCCATGTGTCCCTCTGATGTCCTTAAGATTTACTCGTATGTTTTTACCATAATGTTCCTATGTTATTCTCATAGTTCCCACATATTCTCCATATCCCTAGTAGCCTAACATTTTATCCCATATCCTTTGCCCAAAGTTCTACTCGTTTTAGCGAATGCAATTGTGAGGCAAATGGAAAGACTATATCAATTTATCTTGATAGTGTCGAAAATTTTTCAAACGATTTTCTTTGGTGGGCCAACTAAAGCCTATCACAAAATAACTTTGGAATCACTTACAGGATAACCTCTATAATTTTATCACCTAGGGATTGGCAACCAGTGATAAAGTTTGAGAGGTTATAAGTTATGGGAGAGTTTGGAACTGTGAGGCGCAGGGTTCAAAAGCTGCAAGCTGCTCTTTTTTCCCATTTTCTTTGCATTTTTTATCATCAAGGCAACCTGTCTTTGGCAAAGAAAAAAGGTGAAAAAATCTGAAGTCCAACATTTTTTTTCCAAACGTGCTTGTAACCGGAATATTGTCCCTCCAACGCACTTCACACTTTGCCCTAAACTAGATATACACAGTATAGATCTGAGCTACACTCTGCAGAAGGTCGTGGAGACCCCTTGGAAAGTCACGGAATAGTCTTAAACAGAATTATTAGCTATTTCCACCATAACTGATCGAGAAATAAACGAATTATAAAATTATAAAATTGTCCGGAAAGAGGAAAAATGATAAGTTATAAGAATATAAAATTTTTGCCTGGTCCCATTGATGGACCGGGCCGGAATGATAAAATTTGAGAAGTTATAAAATTTGGGGGGATCAGTTTATAGAGGTTCTATTGTATAAGTTTTTAATAAAAACCACACTACTAATATAATGGGTGAATAACTATTTTTTTACATAGATTTTAGCAAGTTTGAAAATTTTGCAGCTGCCACAAGTGATCAATCAAAGGAAGAATTAATGCTAAGCCTTCAAGGAAGACACTTGAAATTTGTGATTTTTCGTTTTCTTGGCAACTAAAAGTGTTGTGTAAGGCTATATGTATGTAAGATGAAGACTGACAAAATATTGGCTTTGAATCTGTACCAGAGGTGCTACTACCTATTGGGGGTTTTTTGGCACAATTATTTATTTATTTATTAAATTTTTTTGGGTGTCCTGTATCCTGAAAGGCCAAAATGACCAATCCAAAAAAAAAAAGCTACTTCACAAAATTGATCATTTAAAATTTGGATACATCCATGAATAGATCCAAATTAAATGATAGGTTCAGAAACTCAAATTTTTTTCAATTTTTTTTATCAATGAAAAATATCAATATTGCTATATTAATAGATTATCATAAGATGTTATTTTGTTAGACACACGTGGATTGTGTTCTTTGTGCAACTTCACAAATTTTAAGGTTGTTTAATTTTAGTAGTTAAATAAAAAGGGGCATGAATTAGGGCAATTTGCATCCTGTTGTCATTCATTATTAGATGTAAGTTTTACATTCTTTGATTTATATTCTTGTTTTGGAATTTTTTTAAAAAATTCAATGTTGTATTTACTTACATTTGACTAATTACTCATGTTTGTATGGTTTGTAAGAATATGCAATACATGGAAAAATGTCAATATTATGAATTTACATCATTTGTGATTTGATTTTTTTAATGTGGTAAAAAACATGATAGATCTCAAGTAGTTTTACATATCAGTTGCTATATATTTGAATAAAATGTTTAATGTCTTGCAAACACATCCTTGTACATTTTTACACATCCCAAAACCAAAGTTTTCAATGGGGCATGTCCCATGGATTTCGATTTTTCTAGAGCACACATCCAAAAATCAAAGTAAGTCCTTGTGTAAAAACAAACACTACTAGTATTATTACCCACTTGACACACTTAACAAAATTTCCCAACATCAAAGGAATCCATAAATTTACACCGATGTTTCACCCCTTATCTCCCCCTCTATCCTTAAAATCTCATACCTATTTATGAGCTATCCATAAAGAGAGAGAAACTATGGGTGAAAATTAAAATAAAGGGTCATGGGGCACATGTGGACTTTTTGGGATTCAAATAATAGTGGAAAGTTGATTATTGGAATTTGATTTTTTTTTTATTTGGCAATGTTGTTTTTCTCTGAAGAAAGGAGAAATTTGTTGACAAATTGCAATGGGGCCATCACCCAAATGTCCTAGCCCTATGAAACAAATATCCATTGCATTTTATTAGAAGGCTCTCCACCATGAAGGTGAAATAATGAGAAATTAGTGGTCCAATTCTAAACCTTCTTCAAGTATACCTTCCTTGAATAATAAATAATTATTGTAAGTTGGCATGTACAAATAAACGTACTTCCTTCCCGAAATTGATAAATAGCCATCAATCCATGGATTAGCAAGCCAAGGTAGCAGCCTTAACTCAAAGCTCACCATTGTGACGATTTGTGATTACCTTGGGCCATAAAAGTCTTTTGCTTTCTAGTTGCTTGATCTCCACAAAGCCTCTTCTTTGCCATCCTTGAATTGTCACCAACTACCAAACTCCACATCTAAAGGTTCACAATGGTTTCAAATCATGTTCTCATGGTATAGAAATAAAATATCTATAGTGATAAAAAAATTTAAAGTTAGAAAACATTCATGGAAAAGTTTTGACCAATTTAGGTCTGGGACAATCTCTCAACCTTGTTTCAACCTTATTAAGTTTCTCTATTACATAAGTACCAATAATTTTGTGGGTAGGGATTAAATAGATCTAATAAGTTTTGCAACCAAATTCAACATCAATTTACAACAATTGTAGAAGTAAAATTTTTTTTTTACAAAATGCACTTTTGTATTCCAAATGGAGAAAAGCAACATAAACTCATAAAAACGTATTTGATCACCTCAAGTGGTGATCTTTCCTTATAACACTTTTAAAAAATGAAAGAAAAGATTCTTTCATAAATAAGATTATTTTTTAAATATTGTTTTTATGTAAGTGACATGTCTAATTCAAAGAGCTAGCTAAAGGCTTTCAATAGGGGGCTAATGCCAACCTTTTAAGGCTAGTCAATAACCTTAACAAATTTCCAATGATTCTTCAAGATGTCATTATCAAAACTTACCCTAATTTTTGTCCTAAAACTATTATAGTCCACTTTCTAATTTGGTAGTCTAATCACTATTGAACTTATAGAAGTTCACATTTTCAAAGTTTATTTCTTTAATATCATCCTCCTCCTACTTAAGAACACACCTTTGTAATTCCTACTATTGGATCTTAATTAAAGATCATTATAAAGAAATTTTTAATTTTACAATTGCAACATCCTCATCTACTTTTGCACCTACTTGTAAAGCTATTGTCCATATCTACATTTACAACTCTACACAAGTAATTTTTGAATTTTTTTGTACTTCTTTAGCAAGAACCTCCTTTCTAACTTTAGTGATTGCTAATATTGGGGTTGTCAAAAGTTCAATACCTTTTGGAATTGGAAATAAAAAATATTCCACTTGGGAATTTGCATCATGAGGTTTTTCAAATTGGTAATATTAATCAGTCAAGGTTAGTTGTGGTATGTCAACCTTAAAAGAAGGCAAATTGGTAGGTTGTGAGGTGCATTTTGCATAAATGTTCATCCTTTTAGTAAGGTTTTAAAGCTTTTCGAACTAATTATCAATTTTCCTTAAACAAATTGCAAAGTTCCTCTTGTTTGTCTACTTTTATCTTCTTAATTTGAATTCTTGACTAGCAAGATTTATGATCATAAAAAAATATGCTCCTCCAACAAACTTCTTGAAAAAATGGTAATTCTTGCAATTTTTTAATGTGATAAAGTTTGGCAAGTTTCCATCAATTTGCATGTCAACATTGAATTACTAGATATCCATCTACCCTAGTTACTATAACCATGGTAACTTCATTGTTTTTGCAATGTAAATTACAAGATGTTATTAAACTACCAACACAAGATCCAAAGTTGCCCAATCCAAGTGAAATATATTAAACTTTTTAACATGCACTTTTCCCACATTTTGATTAATTGACAACATGCTAATACCATACACAATACCAAATTGTCTTGCTTTTCATCTTTTCAATGTTTTGAAGTTTTTAAACTAAAGCAATAAAACCTTGGTTATTTTTCTTTGGTAATGGGGTTCATAATTCATCCAATCCTTGAAAGGTTGTAGGTGGAGTTTCAAGTTTATTTCCCTTTCATGATTTCATGTTACTAGTTTGTTATTGAGTCTTGGGATAAGTTTTTTGTGTAATCAACCTATGCCATGATAAACTTGTGTGTCATTTTGATTATAGAAGTGTTCACAAGAGTAAATCTAGGTGTCTTTAGTGAGTGATCCCCATAAGACAAGGTCTTTAAGCATATGTGGTTAATTGCCCATGGGGTGGAGATTGCATAAAAATCAAGCTTTAGGTGCATGGGTGATCCTAGGCCAAAAACATGTAAATTTCATTTCTTGTATTGTGAATGTTTTACATAATACATGGGTGTTGTGAGGGAATTTAATTTGTTTAACCTACCTATGTGCTAGTTGAATGCCCATTTTTTTTCATTAGTTTTTTGCTTTATGCTAACCACCTTGGTTAACACAATCAAATTTTTATTATAATAACAATTTCGACCTTTCTTTCCCTTGTGACTTTTTTAAAAACATTTTATTCTAAACTCTAACATAGATGTTTATATTCACCTACTTACATAAAGAATTTTCCTATTCCCCCCATTTGCCTACCTACCTAATTATAACATCTAGTTTTTCCCTTCGTTTACTATTTAAATAATCTCCCCCCAAACTTGCATCTATTACTTACCCACCAACTATGTGGTGTCGATGTTGATCAATTGCAAAACATTAAGTAGGTACTTGCATGAACCCTTATTTAATAAGCTCACCCATCAATTACATGATGTTAGTGTTGACCAATGAGGGTAATACCCAAAAAACAAGTAAATATATATATTTACCTCCACTTTCCTACTTATTGTCACATACACCATTTTCACATGATGAATGGAATTCATTCATATTGAAGTTCATCTACTATAAGCATATTTAATTCTTAGTTAATTTTCAGTTCACTTTTAGCTAATTTCTAGTTCACTTTTAGTTCATTGCTAGTTCTTTTAGTCCACATTTAATTAATTTTTAGTTGACTCATAGTTTATTCATAATTCATTTTTAATTAAATTTTAATTAACTTGTTATTAGAATGTCTTTTAATAAGCTTCCCTAATGGGTGGGCATATAGAAATCTACATGGAAGTTTCTTTAAGTTAAGTCCCCAAAAGGGTATAAGTAAAGGTAAGAGCCCCCATTACCTTTAATTTGTTCAAAATCAATTTGAAATAAAATCTTCAATCCCATAGCCTTGTTCCGTTCCTTTTGTGTTTACATATTCATATTTTTATCACAATAATTTATTTATTTTTGCATTTTAATTTTCCATATATCATGTTCTTGCCTTTAGCTTCTTAATTATGATTTGTTTTGGTTACTATGTTTCATGTTTGGATTTAAACTTAAGTCTATATTGCATCATTCATCTTCATCATTTTCAAGCCCATGTCACTTTTTGCCCATTAACATGGCCCTACTTACATGAGCCCAATTACATACATATATTTTATAGATTAATAATTATTTACACTTGCCATTTTGCCAAAAGAGGCCTAATGTGAATGCCAACAAATGCACATATTGAAAAACCCTTGTCATTTTTTATTTAAGCTATCTTTTCAACCTTTAATCCTAATCATAGATGCCAAAAGGCACATTGCAATATTTGCATGTGGGATACATCCAAAAAAATCAACAACCATGCAAATTTTCCTAAAACCAAGCCTAGTTTGCAAAATGTGTTACTTTCATTGTTTATGTAGGTTATAATCTCAAATGACAAAGTGAATGCAACACTCACCTTGTGTGCAATTATAATTGAAAATGTAAAAATTACTAAAGCATTATAATATAGTCACTTTGTAAATTGTAATTGAAATTGGCAAAATGTTTCTCGGGAGGGAATACTTTCATGTTTTTCCTACAATTTTCATATGACATGACAAGGGCATTTGCAATACCCTAATGTTTCTAGAAACTATAGTTTAAACATGGCAAGAGCGTATGCAATACCTTCATTAGTTACATAGACATGTAAATGGTGATGGGGAAATTGCATTACATTCATTTGATATACACACATACTTTCCTTTTTTATGTGAAAATGAATGCTAAGATACACCACACGATTGTTAGAAGTTTGCAATCACATAGAAAAGGTAAAAAGTTTTATATAGATGTGAAGTAATACAAAAAAGTATGGGAGTCCACAAAATTCCAAAATTAATCCTTTGATATTTGAAAATGATGTTACATGACATTATTTCTTGGACCTATTGCCATGGTCCCAAACCCAATAACAACTTGTTATCTTTTGCATTAAGGTTTTAGGTAAAACAAAAGGTAAAGCTTCCTAAAGTGATTGGGCAATGAAATCCAAAAGGGGTTAAACGACATCTAACAATAGAAAGGAATCATAATTATTAATTTGTGTTAGGTACAAATATGCCCCCATTGTGAAATAATTTTCATTTCAATCAAGGATTTGGAATGTGTATATTTACCTATAACTTGATCTTGTTTTGTCACAGTAACTTATAGGTGGGCAAGGGATTATTATGTCAAAGGAAATTATGAGACAAGAGGAGTTTGCAAATCATCCACTTGAAATATATTATTATTACACATGTAGTGGCAAATAATTAAAATTCATAAAAATTGATTCATTATGTTTCAACTAACCTACAAAGACCCAAAAAAATAAATAGTACAATGTTGTTTGGGAGGAGTTGAACTTGTTATACATTTTATTAAAAATTGCAAAAAAAACATAATGTTGTTGTGTTACACCTCTTTTTTATATCACAAAGAATAGCACAACATTGATGTGTTACACCTTCTACAAACAAAGAAACAATAAACCAACAAATGGATGATTATGAACATACTACTCACCATCACCACATCTTACAAAAACAAGAGGACAAAAAAGAAAAAAGAGGAGACAACAATGGGCATACCTAATGCTACTTCATGTAAATGTACAAAACCAAAAAAATGATAACAAGCTTGAAGTTGACTGCTTGTTTGTGGCAAGGAAACAAACAAAGCTGGAGGCATATATAGGCATGGCGCAAGTGGAAGGTAGAAGGTGTTGTGGGAATTTTGTGATGGTGAAGTGTGAGTCATAGGAGGTCAATGATGGCAATAACATGATAGAAAAGGAGGGGGGACAAAAGAAAGGGAGGGTTGTAGTAGGAGGTGGGTAGGTGGGTAGGTACGTAGAAGGTGGTGTAGGAGGTGGTAACAAAGGGATGGGGAAAACAAAAATGTTGCCACTTGAGTGGGATGAAGGGTGGTTATAAAGTAGGATGGCTCATTTTTTGTGTCATAATGTAGTTTTTTTTAAAGTGTCATGCATTTATATGTTATTAACATGGCATAAAATCAATAATATGTCAAACTTGTGGTTAGATTTAAAATTTCAATTTGAATAACAATACATTTTTCTTATATATATGCACCAAATATATAATAATGGATTGTTGAAGTTAAAAACTTTGGATTGGTTTTCTAGTTGTGATTTTCTATAAATGCATTTTTGTGTATGGTTTTTATTTGGGATGTCTAAGGACTCAATATAGGATATATTAAAAAATGGAACATAAATGAAAAATTAATGTTAAAAAACCTTAACCAAAAAAACATTATGGTGTTTTGAGTGGCCTAAAATGGGCCATATTTTTAGAAATACATATCATAACTACTCTTGGGTGGATTTGAATTTTTTTCTCTTAACATGCATATTAAAGAGTTGTTTAAATTGGTTTCTTTTAATATGGACCTTTTTAGTTCATTAATCACCATGTAATTTTTCATTTAACCAATGATATCATAGTAGATTATCAATTTAACATTATAGAGTGGTGTATCCATTGAAAATGAACCACCCTAGTTTGCAACCACCTTCGAGGGTGTGGAATTGGGGTTCATTTAATTGGATGGCCTCAAAATAGGAAAATGAGGATGGCATGTGTTTATTGTGATGGGCCACGCTAACCTTTAGTGTGATGCCTAGCCAAAATGAACAAACATTCACCAACACACCATGAATGATGAATGGTGAATGCTTGGGAAATGATTTTTTGTTGAATTTTAGTTCCTTAGGTAACCATGGTGGTTAATTCAATTACTTTTAAAATTTTCCTACTAATTAACAACCCACCCATTTGTGGGTTGTTAATAAGTAATAAATATAGCCCTTAACTATGTATAAACCATATATTCATGCTTAGTAATAATCTATTTTCCTACCTATCCCACCTATATATAGGACCTAGGACCTATTACATATAAAATGGGTTATTAAGGTGAATTTGTTTTTATCCAAATTGAGGTGCATCCACAACTGAATCATGATGGGCATCCAATGGATGGTGTGTTAGTGGGTGCTAGTTCATTATGAGAGATTTGCCTAGGTATCACATTGGCAACCCATCCTTAACAAGCATATTCACATTAGGGTACATGTCTATTTGTGTGTTTTCAAAAAACTTGAAAATGGTTGATATGGTTGCCATTTTACTATTTGTAATGTTAATTTGTCCACCTTTAGAAAATTTTGGAGGTTTTACTCACTACTTGTTTTTTTTAAGATGAAAATTTGGTGATTTTTTAAGGAGACATAAAGTTTAAGATGGAAATTTGTTTTTCTTCACCATGGCCACATTTTGGTTATAATTGTTTTTCATTTGGAATTTTTTTGGCTACAAGGGTTTGAATCACTTCTAACCTTTGGCTTTTGACAAATCAATTGTGAAAAAATTTATAAGTGATAACTTATGAGCAAAAAGAAGAAATGGTTAATAACCAAAACAAATATGAAAGCAACATATAAGTTCATTCCAAAAAAAAAGTGACAAAACAAATTCACTTGCAATGGGATTGAACCTTCCTTTAAACTACCCATTGTAGCATAAGTGGCTTGCAATACAAGGTTAATTTAACAAAAAGATCACAAATCCATATTAATTCAAAGTTGTATAAATATTAGAGACCACCAAAGCTTGCCAAATTCATGGAAACAAATGGGTACAACTTTTGAGTTTGATTACTAATTTTTAGGAAAATGACAAACATTTACAAAAATTGCCCAATGCCAAAACCCAAGCCACAAAATGCAATTTATAATTTAAAAAATTCTTAGCTTGAACTTTACAAAGCTTAAAGATCATCTAGGTTGCTATTCCATATTAAGGATGCAAACTACATGCCTTAAGTTATTAAATTAAATGAATTTGCAATGTATGAAATGCTTTGCTAGTTGTAAAACTTTTGGGAATACATTCTAACCAATAAGCCTAGGTTGTTAGCAAGTCAATTACAAAGCTCAAATTTGTAGGATGCCAAAGAATTAAAACATTATTCATTCTCCACATTTCTAATAACTTATACCATGGCAAATTCTACCAACTCAAAATATTTTGGGAAAAAGCAAAAAAAGACTTTACATGTTGAAAAAATGTGCCAAAGTTGAAAAATAGGGTTCACATCAATGGGTTTAGCCATAACATCAAATGCATTTGATGTCATGGTCAACTTGAACATAGATTGTTGAATATCAAGGGAGGTTGCTCACGAAAGCACTTTAAACACCCATGCATCATAGTTGCCCACCTTCAATGGGTGAAAACACATTATGCTCCCTAAAAATTGTAGTCAAAAACATAAAAATTCTACATTTAGTTTTTTAGGGTACATGTGGACATCACATCTTGGATTATGTTTGGTCATTTCAAGTATATTACATTAGCTTTATACTTACTAGTTCATTTAAAATGAAAGTCCAACAAACAATTTTGAATTTGAACATATGAAAAAAACCATTACCTTAAGAAAAAGGAAGAAAATTTATAGGTAGGCATTGTATTCATTTTTCATTTTTCTTTGGTTTGGTAATGTGTCATAAACCATAAACATGAGGCCCTATGGCTATTGAAAAATGTATGTTATATATTTTATGCACATTGATTTATCCAATCCTCTTCATTTAACATGTCGTGCGAATACATATCATCATACAACATACATTGCTAACATACCATACTCACATACTCACACAAACACATAACATGGACAAGAGCATACACAAATACATGTGTACCATAACTCGCCCTCCTAACTGGTGGTTAGGTCCCTCTAACTTCCAAGTAGCCCTATACATCTTTTACATGCTATACACCTTTGCAGGTGCACGAATCAAAAGGCCGGGTGCTATGTTGCCCCATCGTTAGTCGCCCATTTGCAATCCATACCATGTGAATATCAAGTCATCTACCCCTCCAAAGTACAACGAGGACAAACCCACCGTCCAACGGGAACAACATCCATAGGTGGAGTCATGCACGCCATGTGCCAACCCCTAGAACATATACCACACACCAACATATGGGCTACTCCACTTTTAAACCCACATAACATACACTTCAAGCTAGCTCGTACCATTGCCAAACTTGGGTCAACTGTACCATCCACATTTGGGAGGTGACATGGTGCACAATTACGCAGATGATCCTTCCAAACAACACCATCACGACCCTCCAACATGAGAACTCCAGAAGCTAACACCTTTCACACTCGTAAGATAGTGCGACCTGCTGTTACATCCAATGTTGTTGGTGCAATCTGTTGCAAATAGACATAGTCCCCCACATGGAACCTACGAATCAATGGTCGATAACCTCCACCCCAGATAATCGCATATCGCAATGTATCCCTATGTTGAGCAATGGCAAGGTTTTCAAACGTTGCTGGCATAACTCTTCGAAAGAGTTCTGCACGTTGAGAACACACCTTCAACCACATCTCTGAGTCATCAAGGTTCACCACCTCACTAGACTCACGACGAATTATTGTTGGCAAGTTTGGATCTTGGCCGTACAATAGAAAATAAGGTGAGAAGGAAGCCAATGATGCTTAACGACTGAATCAATATCCCATGGCCAACCATGGTGATTGAATATCCCAATCCCCTAGGTGGCCTTTTTGCAAGCCATATTTGCACAATGCCCTCTTCACCGTTTGTACCACACGTTCAGCTAAATCATTTGCCTTTGGATGATCTCAAGACGTGGTTCGGTGATCAATCAACACCTTGTCACACAAGACTTGAAACTCACCCTAAAACTTTGTACCTTGATCGGTCAACACTTCAGCTGGTGCACCAAAATGACTTAACACCCTATCAAGGAATGCATACGCTATTCCCTTGCTGGATTTGTCAAGGGATGGCACCAACTTAATCCACTTGGAGAAATGTTCCACCATCACCAACACATATTTGTTGTGCCGTACTGTCAATGGTAATGGTCCCGCAAAGTCCAAATTCCAGCGATAACCCAACCCCATAATAGGCAAGGGGTGTAATTGTGGTGTAGGGGCATTGAACGATGCCCTCACCCTATCACAAACCATGCAATGTGACACTAATCGTTGCACATCGATGTGCATACCACGCCACCAATATTGACCTAGGAATAAGCTATATGTCCACTTTACTCCAAAATGCCCTAACTCCTCATGGGCATGTCGCACAATACGCCTTCTCTAGTTTGGATGTGGTACAATCCGTACCCTACCATCCTCCCACACTCAGAGTATATTTGTCCCCTCCAACCGATACTTCTTAGTTCGTTGGAGAACACGATTTCTCTCCTTAGCATTCACCATGCCCGACACCATACTAGTTCGTAAAAACTCTAACACTATCATCATGAACATCATGGTGACCGATGTTACCATCCCCAACCTCAGGATCTAAAGACTGGCCATCTACCCTTTGACTAGAGTAAGATGTCACATGGCCCTCCATACTAGAGTCCACACCCAACAAGCACAAAAAGGCCGATGCATGCCAACCTGGCACCATCTCCTCATCAACCTCGCCATGCCATCTAGCTCAAGTATTATCCTCTTGGCTAATGCATGGGTTCCGACTCAACCCATCAGCATCAAGGTTTGTAACTCCAGGTTTATGCACCATTTGGAAGTCATACTCCTGTAAGATGAAAGCCCACCGTGCAAGCTTTCCTGTAAGTTTATCAGACTCCATCAACCACTTGAGCGATTGGTGGTCAGTGACAAGGGTAAACTGTGTGCTAAACAAGTAACACCTGAAGTGTGTAACAGCCCACACTGTTGTCAAACATTCTCCCTCATAAGAACTATAACGTGACTCTGCTGCATTGTTCGAACGATTCGCATAGGCCACCACAAACTCCTTCCCTTCATCATCACACTGTGTCAACACCGCTCCAAGTCCCAACATACTCCAATCAGTGTGTAGCTGGAATGGATGCCCCCTAATAGGTCTCCTCAGGATGGGAGCTGCAATTAACCTAGCCTTGAGCTCCACAAAAGTTCGCTCCTGCTCATCACCCCATTGCCACTCCTGATCCAATTTCAACAACATGTTCAAAGGCTTTGCCATCGCACTAAGCCTTTGACATACCTGCAATAGTAGTTCGTCAATCCCATGAAAGTGCAAACCCTATTCACATCCGTGGGACACGGAATATGTGCAATAGCTTCCACCTTCATTTGTTGCACTCCAAAACCACCTAGGTAGATCACATGACCTAGATACCCCACACTCTCCTAAAAGAACTTACACTTCCCAGGATGTAGAGTTCTTTGAGTGAAAATGACATGAGAAAGATCTACTATCATAAAACTCATGATGCAAACACATATAGTCAAGCCAAGCCCACTCCACTCAAAGAATTTAGGCCGATACTAATGGGACACCATAGCTCAAAGCTCCACTAACTCTAACTACTCCCAACGCTCTAGGCTCAACTCAAAGAACTATGTTCTTTGAGCCTTTTCTCACACTTTATACCCCCACTCACAACATGAGGGTGGGTCCTTCCAGAAGAGCCGCTCTCCTTTAACCCTAAACATAGAAACCCTAAGTAGGCACTATTCGCTACCATAGCACACTATAGGTTATATCTAACACATATGGTCATGACAAACCATTGGATCAAACTTAACTTTGGTTCAAAATGAACTTTGAATTCCAAAATGTTGTCAAGCACATTTTAATGTTTTTTTCTATGCTTAGGATTTCCAAAAGATGCTATCAAGATTTTAGTTTACTACATACCTATCATATTTGTTATACATCACTTTTTTGGGTGAAAAATGGCTCACCCATTTTAATAGGCTTTATAATATCAAAAGACAAAAAAATTGGAATTTACAACCAATTTTTCATCACATAAACATGAATTGACAACCAACTTTGGTTGTCAATAGTATTGAGTTCATCACAAATCATGGAGATGTATGGGGTTATTTGGACAACAATTTTGGTGGCCATTAAATGATGTTGTACATGTTCTAGCCCATATCCCACCTTGCAATGTTTTTCCAATGCATTTTTGGGTTCATATTTAGGCTTAGAAAATCAATAACTCCTTATGAACCTATATTTGAACATTGGCTTACTATGTTTCAAAATGTGGAATAGTGGCAAATTCACCAAATTTCTACCTTTCTCCCCACCACCCCATTAGCAACTTGGGCTTATACTGACTCTCTCCCCTTGGAAGTAGATTCAATGGAGTACCCTTCCTTCCCCTTGGAAATAGATCTTTATTAATATACCACTCCCCCCTTTCTTCACCCCCCTTCAAAGGTCTTTCAACTTTCCTTTGACCAACATATTTTTCGAGCAAATTCCACTTTGGTGTTAATAACTTGTGTTTATGTTCAAGGTCATATAATATTTCTCATTTCATAGTGTGCACACATCATCAAATCCCCATGTGCAATTTAATCCAAGATAATTTGGATGTGCACAAAACTTGAAAAATTTGTGAAAAATCATAAGAATGTTTTTTGTTAGTTGTTTTTTTGTGGTGTTGGAAGGTGATTCACAATAGGCCCACCTAGAGATTCAATGCTAGAAGATTTGATTGAGCAAACATTCAAACCCAAATTTGATAGCATGAACTTTGTACCTTTTGAACTACTCAAATAAATGATAAGCAACACCAATTTTGTACTCCTTGAATCATTCAAACAAATGACATACATAGGACAACCTTCAACAATGTTATGCAAGGATGAATCAAGGTGATTGTCACTAGTAGCTACATCACAAATTGAAAGATGTGCAAAATCACTAGAGGTTATGAGAGCTATGAAGTCCTTGAACTTGATTTTTGGGGGTGGCATAAGGGACTCCATTGTCTTGCAACTTACATGAATAGCAAAGTGATTGCACAACTTGCAAAACAACACAATAAAGCAAAGCACAAACGCAAACATGAACAAAAAGCAAAGAAGAACAAAAAATGTGTATGCATGACAATAAATCAACTATTGCAAAGTTTGACTCTATATTCCTTGAAACTAAAAACTACCAAATTATGAATCTTGATGCATATATAAGTAAAGCCAACATCCTAACATTTATACATAGCAACATCCTAACATTTATACACCATGTGTAAAGGGTGTAAAAATCACTTATGATGATTCATAAGCTTGGAAGTTGGAACTTGGGATTGCCCACTTGTCGACACTAGCTCTTCGTTGATAGAATAATTTGGAAATTTAATCCAATTCCAAGCACTTGCTACCAACCTCCTCCAAACTCCACCAAATTTTCCATGACACTAACCATGCAATTAAAGTTCCAAAACTCAATCCACATTGCAACTTGCAATGTGCAACACCTCACAAGATTACAACTTACAAGTACAAGCACAAGTATCAAGACTCAACAAGATCTACAAACCTTGAGCAGGGCAAATTATAGTTTGTTATAAAACAGAAACAAGAATTGGTGATGCATTCCTACAAGTGAGAGGACATGTGATGACAAAATTTGCAAATGAGGGAATGGGTGTCAAAATGCTAAGGAGAAAAGGTAGGAGGGGTTTGGAGAACATCCCAAATTCAATGGAAAGTTTTGGCTTAAATCGAATGGTGAAAATAAAAAAAAGGCAAATGATAGTTTTTTTAAAGGACTGTATGGCAAATTGCCAGAGCTGCCTTGTTGCAAGGTTTTGCACACTTGTAGAATTACAGGTGATCATCTTGGATGTAGGGAGGGCGAAAATTGCTGGATTTCATCCTTGAAAAAAGATGAAATCCAAGCATGCATATGGCCAACCCGATGTTTTTTAGGGAATTCTGGCAATTTTTTTGCTAGAGATGTCTATATTCAGGGTATAAAACAAGTGACATTTATAACTATACCCAGAGCTGCTTATGTTATTTGAATGCAGGTGAAAACCAAGAAGGTTTCCTACTTAATGTACACTTGTCCTAAATATACTAAAGTATCCCCTTTCAATAGATCCTTGGACCTAGTAAACCCTAAACCTAGTAAGTGGAAGACCCAAGATCCCTCACAGAAATTTTTTCTGTACTATTGGAGAATGTGCTTTGGGGGCATGTTCTGTGGATAAAAATTATAGGCAGGTATGTACTATGAAGTAGTGTTTTTATTCTAAATTTTGTGATGTAGCCGTCACAGCAATGATCAACAGAAAGATTTAGCCAAATTTGGCTACCATCTAAATACGAAAGCAAAACTTTTAAACATTGTTCAATATGTTTGGCTACATACTTGAACCATGTACAGAAATCTGGTCATTTTTCTTGACTCTTGGTCAAATTACAGCTATCAAAATTCTCACGAAGCACTTGATGTAAGCACTTAGAATTTTTAATGTAGCTTTTTGGCTACATAAAGCCATTTAAAAGAAAGGTTGGTGTGAAGTAGCAATAGACAGAATTCTCCATTTAAGACACCCCAAAAACCAACAAAATAGACACCTATGATCTTTTAAACTCCTTACTCATATATCTGTTGGCCTTGCCTACCTAGGCAATGATATTGTGTTTAGACTCATTCTACAGTATAGTAGCAGCTTAAGGGATTTTGGCCCCGAGTAGTACGTCTATTCTTATATGAGGATTTTTGAAAGATGATATTTTGGCTTGTGTTGAAACTTGAGATTACTTACAGAGTTATGATAATATATTGAAGGAGTTTGGTTTCGTTTAGAGGATTTTTGAAAGATGATATTTTGGCTTGTGTTGAAACTTGAGATTAGTTACAGAGTTATGATAATATCTTGAAGGATTTTGATTTGGTTTAGAGGATTTTTTGAAGATTATATTTTTGCATTGTGAAATAGTTTAAGAGTTTCCATAATTCTTCTTTTGCCTTAAGATACTTTAAAATGTAAATGGCAAGGCCACAGTGTGACACGCCCCTTGTTATGCATATAAAGTCCCCCCCCCTTTCCCTTGTGTAATTTCCCCACAATTTGCAATGGTCTGGTCGGAGGTCATTCCTTTCAGTGACACTGAAAGCTCGTGCACAAAACAGAGTTTCCGTTGAACAACTGGGAAGGCCTGCCATAATGGCCTACATCATTCATTATGCTGGATAATGCCCTGGTAGCAGAGCATTACAGCTGGGATGTGGGGCTCCACCCTCAGTTTGTGGGGTGTAATGCCCTGCTGCTACGGAACTGCATTCCTCTACGGATAAAGCCATTGCATCGACATCATCATCATCCCTCAAAAAGTTCATGGCTCCCTGCTGTGTCATTTCCCCACAATTTGTAATCGTCTGGTTGAATGTCATTCCTTTATGTGAAAAGCTCGTGCACAAAACAAAATTTTCATGGAACAAGGTCATTCCTTTTTGTGAAGAGGACCTTGTGCACAAAACAAAATTTTCATGGAACAAGGTCATTCCTTTTTTGTGAAGAGGACCTTGTGCACAAAACAAAATTTTCATGGAACAAGGTCAATCCTTTTTGTGAAGAGCTTGTGCACAAAACAAAATTTTCATGGAATGAAGTGATGAAGGTTTATCATCATTTTTGAAAGATGATAGTTTGGCTTGTGTCATTCAGTATGCCAGGTGATGTCATAGCAGCAGCCGCGGGGCATTACACTTTGGGATGTGGGGCTCTACCCTGAGTTTGTGGGCTGTAATGCCCTGGTGCTAGGTAATGGGCATTGCCCTCTGGATAAAACCATTGCATCATCATCAGCAATGAGCATCCCTTGAAAGTTCATGGCACTCAATGGCTGTCTGTGGTGGTGAGTTATGGGAATGTCCCCTCACCAGAACTGCCATACCAAACTAGATATTTGGCCTAGCCCTCCTGCCCAGCAGACCCCAGCCTCATCTTATCTTTTCTTTCTCTCTACTAGATGAGACTCTGCAGTTGCTTATCTTCTTTGGAAATTAAGAAGTAAGTAAGTACTCAGAGAATCTCCAATGGTGCTCGGTATGTGATCCTGCACAGTACAATTGGATGAACAAAATCCAACATATGCCGGTTTGACTCAGGAAAATGGTTTTGGATCAGCATAATTGCACAGGTTGCCATGGCTGGTGAATGGCGCAGCAGCGCTCTGCACCTGCAGAAAGGAGTGTAATAAATATGATCTAAACTGTTTCTGATTGGCCCATCATAATGATTGGTCCAGGTGTTTGCTATTAGTAGTCCTCCCCCACCTATTTGGTGTCCTGGTTTCAGTTTTATTGGTGGGGTTGCAAAAGAGTACATAACTAAACCTGGACGTGAAAAATATTTTCGCTGAGCACCGCTGGAGATGCTTTCAGGCAACAAACCCTCCTCCTCCTCCTCCTCCTCCTCTCTTTTCGTTTCTTTGCAGAGTCACCATGGAGATATCATGTCTCACGTATTCCTTTCTTGCATGCTGGCTTTGCTGTTGTGTTCAACTGGGCATGCGTGTGTGGTCAGCAGGGTGAATCAGCATCTTCACTGTTACCTTCGCCTGCTTGATAGATCCCAGGGTGAACCGGCACTTACACTGGTCGGTACCTTCAACTTCTTGAGTGAGGCCTCTATGAGGGCTATTACTTAACCCTAAAAATGTTCAATTCTGATTCTGAGAGAAGCAACCAAAAAACACATTTGAGGTTTCTATTACCAAGTAGGTGCTGGTTCACCCAATGATGCCTTATCTGATCTGAGGCCCATTAGTAGGGCCTTACTAGGCCCTATGTTTTTAGCTTGGAAATTGTTTAAGTTTGGACTCAGAGACCAACCCTGATTCATTCTTAACTCTTAAGACACTTTCTTTAGAAGCAACCCCATTAAAAAAAAAAAACAAAAAAAAAACCCCATCTTGGAGGCTTTACCATGGTACAAGTGTAGGTGCTTGCTTATTCACCCAAGGCACATGCAGAGAAAGGAAGATGGCTCCTTCCCCCAGATGGCTAAACCCTATCCCCATCCACATGCCACAACATAAACAACACCTCCCAACGTCATTGCCTCATCATCATCATCTGACATATAAGCTGCCTCCTATCCAACCCTAAATCAACAAGGCCTTCTTTTAGTCTTCTTGTAATTATGTACAACACTCTTGTCATGGGCCACACCACCACAAAGCACCCCCCACTACAATTAATTCATTGTCTTTGCTATGTTGAATTGCTTGAGTCAATCTCTTCTGTTATTAGAGGGGGTCGGTTGGTTTAATAGGTAGTCCATTTGGTTCATGATTTGGTGTTCTAGAGGGGTTCCCCCAAAACTACTGACAAAAATAAATTTATACTCACAACACTCGGTTACTATTTTTATTTCTAGGAAGTGTCTCTCATGGTACATTGTTTTAGGAACTTAGAGGGGAGAACAAGACTAATTTAAAAAAAAAAAAAAAAAAACTCTTACGGAGCTGCTAGGCTATTGTACATGATTAAATTTTTTTTTTTGAGACTTTACATGGAAAAGAAAAGCATGGGAAGGTGGGAACCCTTTGAAGGTATTCCCAACTTGGTGGTAGGTAGTAGGTACTGGGTACCTACCTGATTTTCACACCCAAAAGGAGTCCCAATTTGGTGACCTACCCCATTTTGACTCCCAAAATGGGTCCCAATTTGGTACTTACTACCTACCCCATTTTGACACCCCTTATCATTTAATTTCAGGATTATTATAAGTGGACACCCAAATAACAGGATGGAAAAAAACCTAAAAAAACCTAAATCAAAAGTGAGTAGGCTACCTAGTGGAGTGTGGATAGAACGGCTGGTTAGGTACCAAAAGTAGGTGCTTTCTGACATAATATTAACCTAGGTGCCTACCCAGCATTATGGCATGTGTCCAGACGGAATCCGGATAGGAACGCCAGGTCGACGGAACCAATTAACGTCCACAGAGTTTGGATGACGCGGTTGGTTCCGGATCTAGACACGTCACTGCTGTCGCCGAAGATCTACGACAAGTGTCAGTAACTCCTGACGGGCTGGAGACGCCGCGGCGCCTAGAAGCCTCGTTTCCCATATACGGTTGCTTTTTCCGGCGTCCAGCCTGATTTTGCGCTGCCCGGGTTAAGTGCCAGAACTCTTTGGTTCCTCAAAAATCTCTCCCCCCTGCCCCCCCCTTTCTCCGGGCAGCAACCCCCCTCCTTCAAACTTTTCTTCTCCTACCCGGGAGACTGTTGCTGCTGCTGGTGGTAGTTCTAATTTTGGTCGGCCACAGTAAAAGAGCCCTCAAATTTAATTTAATTTAATTTAATTTTTTTTTGGCAAATAATTCTCCTAATAATATAGTAACCTAGGACACAGGTACCAAGTACCAACCCTATAAAGAAGTTCATGACGGTGCAGTGGGGAATGGAATGGGGGATCTTGGGGTCCAGATTTGTTTTTATTTATTTATTTCCTTCACTTTGTTTGCATGAGCATGGCCTAGGGACCTTGGCAAGGATCTTTCGCCTCCTCTTGGGTAAGTACTTAGTACCTAGTCGCCTTTGTCTTTGGGTTTTCCATCATCAGTTTGTATGATGGTGCATGTATGTGGGAATCCTCAGTTCAAATTCATTCATGTAGGTATATCTGTAAGGTGAAGGCCTGGGGTGGTGCGGGGCAATTCTCAAGCAAGTGGTCTACTAGACCCTTAGCCCGGACTGGGCCCCCGCAATTTGGGAATGTCTTGAATACATGCACCATTATACAAATAGGTATGTCGTCATTTTGAGGCTAGTACCTATTACCAATAAGGGATTTTCTAGTGTTAGGGCATCTCCTCCGTTTGCACACTTTGCAACACAATACCCTAAATCTAGTGGTCACATTGATGGTAAAAAATGACGGGTTGCCATGGTGACCTAATTCTTTCCCCCATCCACTTCATTGTTTTCCAATCACCATCATTACTACATTCCTCATTGCTCCTTTTGTGAGAGGTAAGAAAATTCATCATCTAGCTTCGAAATTGCCCTTGACCACCAATTCGAATGTAATTAGTTCGTCCAAGTATATATTAAGAAACAACCATTCCAAGCACATGGCTCTTGTTCAGTATTTTAAACTAGCATAATTAAACAAGATGGATGGTCTAGCCTCCACCCAAAAGCACAAAAAGAAAACCTACAACCTAGAAAAAAATATATTGGAGAAAGAAATATATTTTAGAAAAAAATTGTCTTTCATCTATCCATGTATTGAACGTGCTATGGAAGCATCATTATCTTTTTCATTTGTTGTGTCTCGAGCAAGTGCAACCATGTCATCTTTGATCAATTTGATTTTTTCATTGGGACCTACATTTGATGCAAGCATTTGGGTGAAGCAAATTCAATTTGGTTTTTTGTGGTTTGTTTGTCCAACTGTAGGTAGTCAAGTTGTTTGTGCACTTGTGCAATGACTATTCGTGTTGGTGCATGAATGGAGCAATGGTGACTTGAGCTTGTACTATCAAATGCTATGTATGCATCAAGAATTATGAACAAAACCATTGTGCTTTGGTCTTTCAAAATTGCAACTTTTTTCAAAGTTGATGTTACCATATTCATTATTGTTTTTCCTTGAGCTCAAATGGTGCATTTAAAATTTTTGTGGGTTTTAAAAGAAAAAATCATTGCTTTTGAACTAGGTGGTTGAATTGTAGCAATGGGAAGGAGGCATATTAAGAGTTTTTGTGTGTTCTTATGTTGGCATTTACAATTATTGTTGTCATCACATATACAAAACATAACATGAAATTACTTTAAATGATACACCATGTTCAAACCAAAATGGTTTTTCACCTACCATGATAATAGAAATCCAAGAGCAACATTTCCACACAACAAAATGCAAAAACTAACACTGTACACAAAACCGCATCAAAACTTGCATACATGTTCGTGAGAGTGTGTTGAAATCTCAAATCACCAAAAATAATTTAAAATCACACAAACTAAAAATATATCTCATCCACAAAATATATTGAAACACATTCACATTTGAATCTATTCAAGATAAAAACCCAAATAATTAAATTGACTTAGTTTATTTCTAATCAATTGAGACCTAATTAATCAATTGAACTAACACACCTAACAAAGCTCTTGTCGATGATCTACATTTTGCATTAGTTTTTATTAGTGAGGTTATCAAACGTTTGTGTTTCATAGGAGTGGACTTGTGCATGTTGTTGGCCATTTCACCCCAAGGAGTCCAATTACATGCAAGTGTAACCAACAATGCAAAAACATAAAATATTATTATCGTAGATATTTCGATTTGTAATGCTATAAAGCTTTTTGTATTATGTCTTTGGTGCTTGTTTTAGATTCTTGCAATGCTTGGACAATTTGGAAATTCCCAATTAATTTAACAACATCATGTTTCATCATATCCTATTTTGATTCCAAAAATCTTGTTGGCTTCACTATTAATCCAATTGAACAATTTTTGATTATGATGTTCTGAAATCCACTCTTTGAATGCATTGGATTTTTATCATTGTTAGTGATTGGATCTTGTGATACATGCAAGGAGGAATGACATAATTATAGATCTTCATTAGCAACAAAATTCTTGCCTTTCTTTCTTCTTGCTAGCGTCAAATTCATGTTTATAGTTGCTAATGCCATAACTCTTCTCCATAGAGCTTCACATGGTCACCTGACTTCGACAAAATTATTTGCCGAACTCATAGTTGTTCTCAATATCATGCAGTGAGATCTTGCACAGGAAGAGAATTTTTCCCAAGACTTGTAGGCTTTTTAAAGTTGTACACAAGGTTGCGGAAACAACATCATTGGCAAATTACACAGCTAGTTACCATTGGTGGGGCTTTTATTACCAACGGTGGAGATGCTTTTAGAATGTTTAATTTACAAGTAACTAGACCATGAATGCTATTTCTTGTAATTGGGTGATGGTAGAGAACAGAATAGGAAAGTGGATGGTTAGACAATTGGGGTGTACTTGATCACTAGGTATAAACAAATAAGGGCTCCCAACAACTTGCAAGAGAGAAAGATTACAAAGATCATTGCATCTACTCTTTGTTCATTAGGCCGAAAAGAAAAGAAATTTGTTGGGTTTTAGGTTGTAAGATTCTACAGGAAATTTGACTTGGCCCATTTGTAAATTTTCAATTCTCAAACATTGGACCCACCACACCTTCAAGTTTCAATGCTGAATTCCAAAGATGGGTGGTGGTGGTGGACGGTGATAATTTTATTCCAAACCATGAAAAACCATAATAGGAGGAACCTTGTTTTTCCCTTCCTTGCCTGCCCTCCCATATACGTTTGCTCACATCATGACAGTAATAAGAAAGGTGTTGGGGGTTCCAGATTCTCACTTTGTGATGCTGAGAACCGTTGTTGGGTCGGTGGCAACATTGCTTGATCAACGGATGGCTGAAAAATGTGTCTTTTGTTTTTCCATGAATAGTACCATAAAGTTGGGCATTGCAAACTCCCATAACTTTGACACATGTAGTGTTCCAAGTTTTAACTACCTTCTTCTAAGCTAATTTAAAAAGGAGTATGGTTAGTGGGTGGCCCTAGTAGAGTCAACTTTGGCATCATCATGTGTTTATTATGCGGTGGAGGAGTTCCGTCTTTTCCCCCCGCCCACCAGTGTTTTTTTTTTGGGGTCAATTTTGTGTTATAGCCAAAGTGGCAATCATCCACAGGAAGATTTAGCCAAATTTTTGCTACAAGCTGAATATGAAAGTAATTTAAAGAAAACATCCTTCTATGTATATTTGGCTACCTACTTGAAACCATTGTTTATAAATCTGGCGACTTTTCTTCAATTTTGGTTGAAGAATGGCTACTGATAAAAACAAAAGAAAATGATTTTAGCACTTTTAATTTTTTACTACATCATTTTGGCTACATATATAGCAAGCAAAAAAATTGACTGCTGCCCACCCTTTATATGCTAAATTATAAAAAAAATCAAGTAAAATATTTGTTGTATTTCCAATGGTGCCACACTGCTGCTAAGTCAGTTTTTACCGGCAATTTGGCAAAACGAAAAATCATAGTTCTGTAGTGAAAATTATTGCATTCATCGAAAGCGTGACGAAATCATCCGGCAGAGTTAGAGTAGTATCTCCACCAACGCTCCGTATGTGACCCCGCACTGGAAATCTTGGATGAGGTTCGTTCATGAGTCCAATCCAGTGAATCCATTGGAAGACTGCTGACTGGGACCCTGAGAAAAAAAAATGCACAGCTGCTTTCCATAGCCCTGGAACAGTCTAACAAACACAGTCAATTCGTATTTATTGACTGCTCCTTGTTTGTTTCTGATTGGTAGATGGTTTGATTGGTCCAAGTGGGTTGCTGTTATTACTAGTCTCCCACCTACTTGCAATCCCAGTTTTCAACTTTTATTCGTTTGGGGGGGGGGTTGCAAAAAAAACGTTAGAGTAACTACGCTAACTAATCGAAACTTGGATGTGAGAAATAATAATTTGGCAAGGTCACATACTGAACATTGATGGGGATGCGCTTACGGATGTACGGCAGGTACGGCTCCAAATGGGCGGCCGAAAAAGGTACACCTCGAAATGCAAATAGGTACCTACTGTTTTCCGGGTCTGTAAGTTACCTCAATTTGTCAATAATTTTTAAAACTCTTACCAGGTAACAAAATATGGTGCTTTTTCGTTCAAATTTACAAAGTAGATAGTAGTAGGTACCTAGCATCTCTACCCACTCCAAATGAATTCTATCCTTTTTTTTTCCCCCAAAAGTTGCAATGAACTAAAATATGGGAAGGGGGAAGTTCCAAAATTATTGTACCCCCACTTCTTGAGCATGCCTTATGGGACGTAAGTTATGGATCATTTTTATACTTTATACCTTTAATAATGCTTTGCTTGACTTGGCTTTTGCTTTGTTATATTAATTATATATATATATATATATATATACCTTGAAGTTTTGGCCTTGGCATACTATGCATAGTAACCTACATCGAGTTGACGGTGCAAAGATTTTGACAATTATCATACCTACCACAAATCATAATAATATGACGTGTTAAAAAGTGTTTTTGTTTTTGCTGCATCATGTATGGCGTACATATATACCATAGCCTAGGGTTAGCTTCACATTGACAAGACAAATATTTTTTTGGTAATTGTTTTTTAAAAATTGAATATATATATATATATATATATATATATATTCACAATTTAATATTATGTTGTTATGTTTTCATGAAAATTCGTTTCACAATTTAAAGGATTATTTAATGATGAAACTGACACTAGGATAAAGTATGTATCGAAAGTAAAGTAAGGGGAGGCCATGGAAACTCTATAGCCTTCAATCTTTTTTCTTTTCACATATTTTGTGATGTAGTCAAGGTGAGGATCACCCATAAGCTGGTTTAGCCAAATTTGGTTATTAAAATATGAAAGCAAAAAATAACCTGGCATATTTTTGGCTACCTACTTGAACCTTGGAATTTTTTTGTGGAAATTTCCAAAGATATGTTGGAATATTATTTCAATTTTAGAAAATCATTAAATTTGTGACAGAAAAATGCAAGTTTTTTGGAATGGTATGAAATTTCACGGAAAAGAAAAGGTTGTGCACAACACTTCTGACTAATCTTTTAAACCGAAAAATCGAACATCTTTCATGGAAATCTTTAAACCTAAAGGACATCATGTTGAAAAGTAATTCAATTCAATTTTTTTCATACTCTTTTATAGACACATGATTTAGTTTCAGCCTTTTTTTTTTGGTCATGAATCATGTTTTTTCTTCAATTGCCCTTCAGCATTCATATACCATGAATTTGATGATGCATGAAAGCAAATGTTGGGCATGACATGAAATGAAGTGAAACGAAACATGTGAGGATTTTTCAACATTAGTGTACCTACTTTTTGACTACAACTATGTTATTTATGAATACAAGTAAGGTATCTTCTCTATAGTTTAGATGTTTGGAACTCTGCTTTGTGACCCGTACTTTATACTTTTTGTGTATTTGCTTTCTACACAATAGGAGTCAAGGTCTTAGAAGAGCCCTTTTTTTAATTTATTACCTTGGAAGGTAATAAAAAAAAGATCCAAAATCTTGGAATAAAACATGATTTTGTCCACAAAGGGAATAAAGTGACTCGTGAGGGAGCATGTCTATTCCCCTTATCTTGGGTGTGATTTCCTTTTGTCGATTGCTCAATGTGTTAAGAAACCATAAAGCACTTGGAGAAATTTCCTAATGTCTTTGGATAGCAGAGTAATATATCTATCAATATACCTCCTAGAAAAGAGGAGGAGCATCATGTGTACTCCTTAAGAGTGGGAAGTATTTTAAAATTTACATTTTATCTAGGCCTTAAAAATTGTGAAAAAATTAATTAGTTCCTTTGGACCACTTTTGAGGGGAAAAAAGAAAGTGCTGCCTAGTCAGGCCATTTGGTATATGAAAATGAAAATTCAACATAAGCACAAAAGTACTTTTCCGGGAATTTTGTGGCACTGAGTAGCTACGGTTCCCAGGAAAGTTCCACGACTTTTAAAACGCTTGAAGATTTTGCACAAAAAGAGAAGAAAAGATTGGAAGAAAGAAAAAGTTAACATGGTTGCTCTATGAAACCCTAAAACTAATCATGTTTTCAATGCTGGTCGGTGCTGGGAGTCTGGAAGATTATAATCATAATTAGTGTAGTAGTTAGGCAGCTTTGACACTAATTGTATTATTTTCAGAAATGTTGAAATTGTGAAAAAAATAATGTTGAGAAACCTAAAATTTTGTGACAGAAATTGAAGAATGTTTTAGAATGTTTTATTTTCAGCCAAAATTAATTAATTAATTAATCAAAAGACATGTGTTGAAGCTCCCCTGGTGCACCCATCTCAAAACCACAACTTTTACATTGAGCAATGTACCCAAAAATAAAAAGGGAAAAGGTTTGAAATTTGGTCTTTAGGGGAAGGTAGTTTTTAAGTGGAGGATCATTGTCATGAATTGGTACCAAGTTCAGAGCGGCGAAGGTGAGAGTGAGATGTTATTTCTGCATTTTAAGGGGCTTGTAGTGGATTATCTTTCAATGGGTTCACATAAGTTATAAATTATAAACAAAGATGCCAAAGGGGAAAAATGTGCTCTCCTCTGTTAGCTAATGGGACCAAGGTTGGTTGATGATGTTGGTGGGCTAATAAAAATGAAGGAAAATTAGAAAGACTTGATGGAGTTATCAAACACTCAAGATGATTAAGTTTAGTAGTTAGTCCATGACGATTTGTTTTCTTGCACGGGGCGGTGGCGGGTGGGTGAGGGGTTCACCCTGGGATCACAATGCTTTTGATTTTCTTTGCAATGGACTTGTCCATTTGTGTCCCAAAAAATAAGATACTGTTTAAGCATTTCAAAGCATGTATGCTCTTTAGGGGAAGATGTCAAAGGATGAAAAGAGCCAGCCAGCAACTCTCTCTCTCTCTCTCTCAAGAAATAAGGCAAGAAAAAAAGTAGTTGAAAGCAACAAAGGCACTGAATTCATAAACAGGCCACACAACCAATTCCAAAGTGTAGTTGGTACATCAAACCCATGTGCAAGCAAGCAAGCCATGTACAAAAAAGAAAGATACTACCGAGCAAAGAAAGTCTACCTAAATGTTGTTCACAACAATACTAGTAATCACATTTGGGGGGTTTGAGGCTTTCCAATGCTTATATCTTGTTAGTCTCTCCTATTTTGGGTGGTTGATTTCTAACAAAACTTCATTTGAAGTCAACATTGTGCTACCACCATCCATTCCTCCCTCCAAAAACCATCTTCAATGAGTCAGGTGAGAAGTAGGGTTTTAAAATATGAATACATTTAGATAGAGGTCAAAAAGGGAGAGGGTGGCCAAAAAGAAAAAGAAAAAAGAGGTATCCGACTATTCACTTCAAGGGGGCACCACTTTGAAGAGCCATGTGTTAGTTGTAACTTGTAACACCTTCTAGTTTGTAGAGTATTATTATTAGAAGTCCAAGAGCCACCAAGCACGGTGCGTGTAGGATTCTTGGCCCATTAAATTAGGAGGGAGAAGCCATCAACTTTACTTTCCACAAAAACCCATCAACTTAGGTACTTCCCACAAAAACCATGGTGGCTTCATCAACAACACAGGAGGATGGTAGAGAAAAAACAATAAATTTTTGTTGGGGGTGATTTGCCCTTTGCAAAGCTTGAAAGGCCACTATGATGTTAATCTATCTTCCAAAACTAGCAGGGTTAATGGAACTTGCAAGAGCCCTAAAATCATCAACACTTTTAGAGAGAGAAAAAAAGGGGCACAAGAGGAAAAAAGCATGAAGAGAAATAAAGGGATAAAGATGTAGGTAATTTATGACTTAAGATCTGCAAAAAATTAGTCTTCTTGGGTTGATAGCCTATGTAATGACTCTTGAATCTCAAGTTAACAATAATTTCGAGGGTGAACGAATCACTCTAAGAATTGTCGTGTCTTAGGTTTTATTAAAACCAAGGTTTAAGACAAGATTCTGTTTTTAACTGGGGTTAAATCACTCGTAAAGGCCATTGTGAGAACCACACACCAAAATCTTGACTCCTTATCCTTAAATTTTAAGACCTTGAACCGCTAAAAGTGAGAAGCCCCCAAAACCCCAAAACGGTAGGTAGTAAACTCTCTTATTAGGCTTTATCAGGGCAAGCGGAGTTCAAGCCTCAAGGGGGAGCCTCTTGCTGCTGTGGTAATAAAATGTAAAAACGATTTGGTAAAAAGACAGAGAGATAGGTAGGTGGGTAAGTATATATCTACTAGATACCTACCTTTATTTAGGTAATTTCCTAGGAAAGATATTGGTCTTCGGGCAGCCGTCTTTCCGACTCCGTCCACCGGGCAGACGGTCACGGGGAGGTATGTATAAAGAAATTCTGCATGCCCTGTTGGGAAGGCTGCATTTTTGTTTTTCTTTGCAGCGAAGATTTCTCTCTCGGGCGCCTTCTTCTTCTTCCGCCATCTCTCTCTCTCTCTCTCTCTCTCTCTCTCTCTCTCATTGTTGCGTTTCTCTTCCGTTTTTCTTTGGCTGCTCCGTTGCCTCTTCCGATTCGTCTTCTGTTGTAATCTCGGCGGCCTTGTCTTCGTCATTTTTTTTAAAAAAATTTTTTCTCTTGCTTTTCTGTTGCGTAACGGTTGAGAATCTTGCAAGAAGGGTGAAGAACAAAACACATATTGTTCCGGGAGCCATGGATGGGAATGGACTTGTTAGGCTATTTTCTTAGGTTTCTGTAGAGAACGAGAAGAGGGTTTTTTGTTTGTCGTGGACATTTTCGAGTTTGGAGTGCAAGGAAAAAACTTGATCTGACGTAGCGAAGCAGAAGAACAAGAAGAACAAGAAGAAGTAGCGAATTTCAAAGGGGAGTATTACTGTTTTGTGTGTTTTGAGGGGGTGTGCGATTCAGATCATGAGCTGCAACGGATGTCGCGTGCTGCGCAAGGGCTGCAGCGAGTCGTGCATCCTTCGGCCATGTTTGCAATGGATTGAGGACTCCGACGCTCAAGGGCATGCCACTGTGTTCTTGGCCAAGTTCTTCGGTCGCGCGGGTCTCATGGGGTTCATCAACGCCGTGCCTGATGGCCAACGACCCGGTAAGAAAGAGGAGCTCTGACACTCATCCTCCCAAAAGATCGCCATCGCTCCAGGTTCTTCTGAGCTTGGGTCCTCGCCCAACTGTTTGCAGCTTTCCATGGCACGACAGGTTAATATTCTAGGTCTGATTTGGCCACGGTCGGTTGTTACATGGGAAGGAATGTCTTCGAAGAATTTTGTGAACATCACTGCCGAGAACATCAATCTTCTTAGTCATAGCCGGGTGGAACAGTTCATGCTCTCAACCGCTTGGCTACTTCTGATGATGCTCTCTCTCCGTAAGCAGCAAGAATCTGTGACATCTGGTTGTGATCTCGAATCTGTAGGCAACAGGAGTGCAGATGAGTCGAAGAGAGAAAAAACTCAATATCTTTTCCTTTTTGAGAACCCCACATACAGGACTGAACCAATGGTGAGGTGCATGTTCTCTCTCTCTGGAGAGGAAGAAGAGCTTGCAGCTCTTTCCAAATATCTTGCAGCTTTTCTGTGCAGTCCTTTCTGAATCCAATCATCCTTTTTTTGCAACCTGGTCATCCCAGTGGGGTGGGACTTTGCTGGGGCTTGCAACCTTTTGTGACCTATTATGATCCTGAATAGTTTGATCAATAGTCCTTCCTCGTTTGTTTTTGTCAGCTGGTTCTCGAGATTGTTCTGTGACATGAATTTTTTTGTTTGTCCTGCTGCATCGCTTTGTCACCCATCCATCCCTGCATATTGATAGATAATGATTTTTCCACATGTTGTAATTCACATTCTTCTTTCAGGTTACTACTCTGGGCTTGAAACTGATTTAAGTCTCTATTCTTTGCATCTTGCAGCCCTTTTTCAATCACTTCTCTATGAAGCCTGTGGAAGGACTGTGAACCCAGTGTTTGGAGCAGTGGGGCTGCTAGCTTCTGGGAATTGGCAACTATGCCAAGTGGCAGTGGAAACTGTCCTCAAAGGGGGTTCACTAAGGCCACCATCCCCTTCAAAATTTTCATCCTCTTTTATGCCACCACGGACACTGATTACCAGGCTGGACAAACCAGTTGCTGCAAACGAAGTGTTGAACTCCAGGATTCAACAGGTAGTTCCATCACATCCATCTCCAGAGCTATTTAGCAGTGAGCTGTACAAGCCAAGGAGCTTGGGGATGGGCTTCTTGGACAAAAACTTGCAGCAAGCATGGGGTCATGAGGAGGAGCCAAAGAATGTGCATAGCGGGATGCGAGGGGGTTTGAATGGAAGCACACATAGTGCACAAGAATTACAGCAGCACAGGATGATGCAAGGAAGTGCCCTGCATCTCAGTACCTGGCCAGGAGCTGTCAGTGTTAGTTTCTATCCGGGCAAACATCAAACATCTTTGGATGTGAAGGATGAGCAAGCCTTGGGAATGTCATACAGGCAGATTGATGTAAAGGGAGTGGGAATTGAGCGCCATGAATCTTTGGGTTTGTGCAGAACACAGATTCTTGCTCCTGTTGCACGCAGGGTGAAGCCACGTCTGTGTGCAGCAGACTCTGCTATAGCAAACCCATCATCCAAGTCAGATTCAAAAGAGATACTTGCTGCTGGGTTGGGATCCAACAGGAGTGAACATCAACCGGAGCTTGAGCTTGATCTGACACTCAAGGTCCACGATACAAAAATGGGCTCACCAGCTGCAGGCTTGCAAGTCTCAAGCCCCTCCTGCGAATCAGTAATCTCAGAGGGGTCAGTTACAAGTCACAGCAGCCAGGTGGTTCCTTCACAAACTCGTGGCACCCCATGGGCTCTTGAGCAGCTGGAAAAAGAACCACCACCTCCACCAGCAGGTTTCCCAGCAGTTGCACCTCCACCACCACATCATCACAGGCTTCTGCCACTCCTTTTATGAATCCCCCAGCTTGGTACATGTCTGAAGCTTTTATGCACAAATTCTGCACTGAGATGAGAATTGCCAGTCTAAGTCCTGTAGTAGTTTTACAGCTAACTGCATTGAAATTTTCTCTAGGGCATAAAATGGAGTGCCAACATCTAGGGTGAGAGGTACATAAGTGAGGACCAGATATACCAAGACCAGTCTGTATCAAAGACTAACTCGGAAAACAAGAAGAGGAGAAAACGGCAATGAATGTACAAGAGAGTGAGTGTTTTTAGATTGTGCTTCAGCATATCCGATGCATATGTGTCTCTTATTGCTTTTGTACATACTGGGATCATGTGAATCTGATGTATGCATGTTTTAAGTGCGAGTGATGTGATTGAAGGGAATTGTGTTTTGCTCTGATAAAAACTTTCCAAAATTTGACAGTTAACAGTTTTTTTTGCCAATACAACCTTGGCTGGTGCAGTACTGGACTGAGCTTGCATAATTCTCATGTGTGGGCTGTACTGGGAATTTGGGGGCTTCCTGACATCAAGTAGAGGTGGCCCATTTGATTGGAGGCTTCTTTGTGGATGTTATTCATTGTTTTGGGGTGTGATGTGCAAAAGAGATGGATACAAATGAGAAAGTCCGTTAGACTCCTGGCAATTTTACTGGAACTGTTAATGGTGTTTTGTACAAGGAGAGTTCTTGTATACTGTTAGAGACTAGCCATGAGTTGTGTAATTCTTGGTGCAAGAAGCATTTGTATCTACTTGATTCACATGATTGTTGGCAAGTGTGTTTTCTTCAGATGTGCAAGATTCATTGCAACACACACCATTTGACAAAGTTTATTTTACGAGTTCTAGTTCACTCTGCTTTCCAACCAAGATGACCCACTGTACCCAAAATGATGAGCTGGAACATTACATCTTATCCTACCGCTTAAGTGTTGATGAATGTGGATTATGTAGTGCAACATTGTATGAAGGTTAGGAATTCATGATTTTTTTGGTGTTTCTGGTCTCAGAATAAAAAGAAAAAAAGATAATTAAAGACAGCCATTGTTCACAAGGAGGCCACTTTTCCACACATCTTGAGCTGCAAAGCTATTTGAAGAGATGAGGTGTACAGTGTACACCAAATGTACTGAGGTCTATTCATATTGCCAAGTTTTATTAGCCATCAAAGAACAACATATTAAATGGGTAGTGGGGGCAATGTACCGGCCCTTGTAATGCAAGCCTTAAGATCACAAGTTCATGATCCTTAGTGTCTAATACTCTTAATCTTATGATCCTTGGCCATGAGTTACTCACATACCATCAACATGAATAAAGTCCACAACAATGCAAAATTTATCTGCATAGAAGACAATGTTGAAAGGGATTGAACTAAAGATGAAAGAAGGGCATGTAACTATTTATATGAAGATGAGTTTTTGAACGATTGATGCAAAGCATGCATCGTCACATCTTGATTGCAATGGGCACATCTCAAAAAGTGGATATAACATTGGATCAAATGTATTGAATAGGGGAGCTTGAACTTGGTTTGAAACGTATTGAAAAACTTCACTATAGACAAACAAAATATGGGGTACACATATCAAGTTGTTCTTGGGCCCAACGAGGACATGACACAAGTTCATTAAACATTGGACATATTATTAGAATATATGTTAGAAAAGGTGTGATAGTGCAAATGCTCTTGTGAAATGTGTAGTCTTGAAGACAACCCAAGTCATGAGTTGTCCATATTAGCATAAACATCTTTGAGTTGTGGGTGGTGGTTGCTTTCAAATATTGTTGAAAATGAGGACCTATAATGTTGACATGCACCAAAACCTCTATGATACAATAAGGTGTTGGCTAGACATAAACCTATGGGCAAAAGATGAAAAATCCTTTGCTTTCTAATATTTGCTAGGGGAAAATGAAGTATCAAATTGTAGAGCAAGTGAAATTCATTGAAGTATATGGCATTTGATCATTTGTTTAATATGTAATGAGATAATTGTAACCAAACATATCAATTGCAAAAGAAAGGAACCTAAATGTGTTATTGCGTGTTGTGAAAAGAAGCATAAATGATACAAGTAACAAAAAAGAATAGATGATCAAATTAGCAAGGAATGACAAGACTAATTTAGCCTCATTGTCATTGGTGGTTTGTGACTTGCATTTCATTACACATCAAAATTTTACTCAAACTATGGTAGAAGGTAACACTTGGAATTGTTGAATTGTATGTTGTGATCAACTGTATGCACAATGTGGATGTCACTTCATGTTGATTGCTAGTTGACATCATGTTTGGCCTTTCCCATTGGTCTTGAAGATTGTGAGAACACAAATTCTTATGTAATTGTTGGCATTTAGCTTTTGACAAATATTTAATTACATACATTATTGGGATTTGATGAAGTGAATATGAATTAATGACAATTTATCATTACAATTCGTGATGATGGTGATGGTTTCATAGTTTGTGATTGACACTTACAAAAATATGATTGCGTTGGCTATTGTCACATTTGTTTTTGTTAGGTTAGAATTGACACAATAGTTACTTTCAAAATGTTTTTCAAAAGTTCCCTTTGTAATCACATTAATGAATTTGCCCATATTAAGAGGGAAATTGTCTTTAAGAAGAACACAATAAGTTTTGGGTCTTGTATGAGAGGTGGAAGAATGAATTTTGAATATTTAAAAATATGTTTTAGTTTGGATATCACACAATTTTGAATGAGTTAGTTCCTACACAAAGGTCTCAATACCAAAGTAAATGCAAGATATGATGGTTCACTTTTTGAAAAAATGACACAAGTTCATTTTATAATGTTAACTTGATAATTTAATGTGGTATGATAGGTTCAATGGCAAGAAAACCTATATCATTAATTGCCCAAATATAGATTCTAAATATAATCACTTGTGATTTTTTTTGAAACAACAATTCAAAGACATGATTTGGGGAAGTCACTTTTTGTATATTTTATGACACACATGAAATAAAGGGATAATTTTGGTATGCTATGAAATCAAAAAAATATTTCAACTAAATAAATAAATTGATAATCAATTCTAAAAACCTTATCTACATTTAAATAAATTATAAAATTTATTTTATTCCAATAAGTTGCACCCTACATTTTTTGCATGTTAGTTGGAAAAAAATGAAAGTGATTTCCCCTACACTAATGAAAATATTTCTCAATTTTAACCATTCAAAATTTTTAAAATATAATTTGGCCACAATTTTTGAAGGAAAGATTTCACATAAAATTTTGTTATTTCATGCTACACCATGTATTGAGTCACTATAGATAATGTGGAATGAAATTAAATATGGACCTCTCAACATTCTACCATTCTAGTCAAATAATCAATCCATATTTTTTAACGTAAAAATTCACTATTAAAAACGGATATATTTTTATCAAAATTCAATTAGATAGGTGTTTTCAATTGGGGAGGTCACTTTTTCTATATTTTCTAAAACACTTGAAATAAAGAGTATTTTTTGCTATGTTATGAAAGAATGGAATACTAAAAAAATAAAAATAAAAATGAAAATATTTTAGATATATCTTAGGTATATTTTCATATCAGAATTTAGGCACCTCATTTACATTAAAGAAAATTATAAAATTTATTTTGTAATGAATGAGTTGCACGAGTAATATTTTTTGCATGTTGTTTTTAAAAATGGAAGTGATAATTTCCCTGGGTGTTTTTACAATCAAGTTTTTGATTTAGAGAAATTAATAAATTGAAAATTTTATTTGTTATAGGTGTCCATGGAAAGGTTACCCTACAAAAATTGACATTGTGACACCAAAATGAATCATTTAATTTTCCATTTGCTCGCCAAGGTCTATGTATTTCTACAAAATTTTATTTTTCAAAAATGTGCCCAATGATCATCGATGTGTGCATAGTTACACCATATAAATATAATATGGCAGCAGGAAAATTCATCCTTGGGTGGTACCATTTGGAAGCACCTTACCAAAATTCAAAGAAAGATGGACTTAGTTTAATTTAATTTTTAAAAAATAATCTTTTTAAATTGTGATTTTAATTATTGGCTTGCATCACATGGGCTTTGTGTTCTTCACCTATGTGTAAATTATGAAAGAATTATAGACACTTACATAGGCTACACAAGTAAGAGATTTGTGTTATTAAGATTCCTAAGCCCATATCATTAAATGCCATTAAAATACATCACTGTAAAAACATTTTTTTGGGTTTATCAATTGTAAGCATTATGGCATGACCTAAATTAATGATTTAACAAACAAACGAAAATTACTACAAATTTATAAACATGGATGCAATGGCTTTTCAAGACCTCCTAGTCCTAACCTTCAAAAATTGCTCAAAATGTTGTGGTTGCTTCAATCCACTATCTATTAAACAAATAAAAAATAGGACTAATTGAAACCCTCCTAGAAATTTTTAAAAAATCAAAAGTGAAGAAACATGTTCCTTTTGTGTTCATAAAAAATGAAGCCCAAATGTTACTTTTAAAAAAAAATTCCTTGACAACTTATTTGGAATATTAAAATTTATTTTGTAAATACAATTAAAGTTTCAAATTATATATGAAATGGGCAATCTTTTGATATAAAATTTGAAATGAAAAGCTTTTTAAAAAGTGAGTCCTATGTTGTCTTGAATGAGTTAAAAAACTTTAGGGTGGACATTCCTAGTGGTACCACCCAAAGATGGGTTTGCCTTAACACATATCATGTCTTCCTAGCCACAAATATTAGTAGGGAAAGTGTAGTTTCTAACGAGTCCTAAGAAATTGGGTGATTTTCCAAAGGATTCCAACTCCCATGAAAGTTGTCATGGTACATTTGGTGTCAAGCCAATGGTCAACATCACATAAGAGTCTATTGATGAACCCTTTAACTTTGATAATCAGATTCCCTTCTTCTAGGAATAATTTCAATTAATCCTCCAATTTTCAATCTCCCACTAAACACATATGAGATTGTTAATCATTTTAAAATGACTTTGGAAAAAATTTCATTGGATGGTATAAGAATTTTGTCAAAAATATCCATTTTCCACACATAAAATGAGTGCAAGGATTATTTAATATTTGTCCATTACATTGAAGGTGGGTGGCCAACCAACATATGATATGTAAATGTTCCAAGTGATCACTTATAGTGGCTTAAATTCATTATTTTTTTGGGTTTGCCATGGATATTTTCATGCAAAGTTGAGAAATTACCACAAGTTGGAGGCTTACATAAGCAAAAATTTAATGCTCTTTGGGTTCATCTTAATATAATAACAAGATGTTAGTTCCTCATCCTAGTAAAGATGAACCTTCGTTCAAGATTTGAAACATGTACTTGTGTCTTTTTTTTCCCAATAATGGCCATGGACTATAAAAAGGTTAGGTGAAACACAATTGAATTGTGGAGAATGCATTGGCCTTCAGTCGTGGATAAATTTTTTAATTGTATCAAGGAAAAAAAAACATGTTCTATATAAAATTTTGCATTGTTGGAAGTGAAAACTTATCAAATTGTACATGAGGAGTCCCATCAAGCCATTGCTTCCTCATACTTTAGTATTAAATACACAAATATTTTGAACATTTTCAAATATTCAATTTATCATCATAACATAATTATTATTTTTATATGTTCACTTCTATGTCTAAGCAATTGAAACCATGGAAAAAAATTGATATCATTTTAGGGTGTAAGCATTATAAAATAGATTTTAAAAATACCTTGTCAAGGTTGGATGTAAAGTAGCAACAAAATCTATCATAAAATTATTGTACATTAAAGAAATTTGCAAAATCAATTGTAAAGGCTTGTTTCACTATAAATTTGGGCTTCCATTTGTTCTCTCATGCCACCTTGATAGAAGACCAAATTCCCAAATTGAACATGGAATAACATTACATACACAATATTTTGTTGAATACTCATTGTAAAAGCAATTGCCACATGTGGGAAAATTGAGATCCAAGATGAAACTACTTTTACCATTAGGATGAAAGCATGGTAAAGTTTTTAAAAAAATAGTCCATTCAATTATAGTTTCAATTATGGTATTTTTTAAACATAAAAAAAAGATTCAAATTTTCTTTAAGCCTCAATATTAAAACATCAAATCCTCCATTTAGTTGGTGTAAGTTGAATACAAAATTTCAAAAAATTTAAAATAATAAAAACTGTGTTTAAACTGATGGTCAATTTGTGGTGTTCAAACATATTTTTATATTAGAAGTTAGTATATTTTGATTATAATATGTAAAAATTGAATGTTCATAAATACATTTTAGTACGCTAGTAATTTGAAAATTTCAAAAATCCAACATTTCATTTACTTTCGTTTACTTGCAACTTATTTTGTAAGTTGTGTGGCATTTTTTGAATTTCAATGAATTTACTTAAGCTTATTTTAAACATGTGTTATTTAAATATAGTTGTGATCAATATTAGTAAAAAAAAAATTACTAATATTGATAATTGTACTTGATAATATTTTGAAGTTCAATGTATCAAAACTTAATTGATGGTTACTTTATATTGATATTGCCAAGATAATTCAATTGTTCACTTTACCATGCTTTTATTCATTAAAAAAATGGAAAAAGTAGTCCCACCTCTCATTTTACAAAAATGTATTTTTCAAAAAAACTTTTGACATTTCTTTCTTTGTTTCAACCAAATTGATGGTTTTGGCCTAATGTTTGGTTCTTTGTTGATATCTTTATTGCATGTTTCTACTTCAATGATCAAAAGCAAAATAATTTTTCACTATTGTGCATTTATTTTCATATTCCAATTTATTTCAATAAGCTTTTTAACTAGTTGTTTAAAACCCAAGTAAATGTATAAGTATATTATTTGTAATGTGAACTTTTGTAAAGTATGTGTTATTAATATAATTTTTTTTTATACCTATTATAAATATATTTCATTGAGTATTTTTTGCTAAAGGCTTTTTGAACATGAACTTACCATGCATTTTTGGGGATAATTATGTTTAATTTTAGAACTTTTGTTTTTGGGGAAGTTTGAACATGAACTTACCATGCATTTTTGGGGATAATTATGTTTAATTTTAGAACTTTGTTTTTGGGGAAGAAGATTTTTATACTTGTGTAGCAAAAGGCATGTAGGGTTTTATATTGTACCTCCATCCATTTCGATGTTATTTTATTGTTTTCATATGCATGATATAGGATAAATTGAATACATCCTATTTTTTTTGATCTATTTTACCATGCTTCCACCCACTATGTAATCAAGAAAAATACCTATAGCTTGTGGATCTTATCAAGTATTCATGGTCCTCCCATTTTTTCTACTAACCCACACTAATGCAACATTTTTATAATGATTTTATACAAGTTGTTCAGGTGGCTAGGTTTGTTAGGCCTTGCTTGACATGTAGCAACCACTTGAATTCATAGGTTTATTATACAAATTATTTCATAATTTTTTGGTAAAAAAATGGTTTCTATGTCAATTTTGTGGTAAATATTTTTTAGCTACGAATTTTTTACCATTTTCAATTTCATGTGTAATCACATTCAAGTACTAGAAATGGCAATATGATGATAAACCAAGTAGAAATGAAAAACTCATAAACAAAATAAAAATAAAATGGATACAAGTAGAATCTCTTGGGGGAATTGAACACTAGTCTAAATGAACCCTATCCATTACAACAAGAGATGTGCCTACTAGGGCAAAAATTAGTAATAAAGCATAATGACATTGCTTATAATGCAATACAAATTTTATGCCAATGAACAAGTTTATTTTACAAAGGTCACATGATCTCATTGCAAATTGTAACATGATAAAATTAATAGTATCTCATAAATATACTGGATGTTATTCACGTTCAAGTTCAAAACAACATGATTACAAAAATGACAATGGATAAAGAGGTTGAAAATGGGGTTTTGTTATAAATCACTAAGTTATTTTTTTTGTTGTTTTAGTTTAATGTTCATGTGTCTATTATTGCTTTGTTTCCCTTTGAACCTTCTTTTGCATCCACCTAATGATTAATGTATAAAATAGAAATCCCAAAGACTTGGTAGGAAATCAAGTGCATGTGGATATGAAGAACTAATCACGATATAACATGTCAAAACTACAAATGAAGGAAAATGTTTATTGAACTCAAGTATAGTGTGAACTTCAAAGAATGGCCATTGGTGGTTATATACTAATAAAGATCAATGAATGCTTAAGTGGCAATAGAAGAAGAATGATGTTGCATAACAAACATGCACATGGAATTATAAGTGTAGTGAATTGATGCAACCCATGATATTCACCCCTCAAAAGTAAGCATCCAATAGTCATCAAATGTGTTGATTTGTACAACAACCTCCCCTAATAGTAGATCAGTCATGTGGCCCAACCTATTTCATCTTAAATATTGGATTATGACAAATGCAATCCAATGTATGAACTAAATTAAGTAATGAAGTAAAACAAGGTCATTACAAATTGAAAACATGCAAATTTTCATTACAAGAAATTTTGTAATACATAACCATCAAATTTGCGACTACATGCAACTATTTGTCATTTGCAACTATGTTTTCTAATTTTTACAATTAGTAACCATTAAAAAAAAATTCATACTATTTTTGTGACTATAGTGTGATTACTAAATTATACATCCTTCCATATTAATTAACTTCTTGGGTTTTTCGTACAAGAATACGACATCATGTTCATTTAATTGCAAATTTAGTTGTAACTTGGTTATTTTTTGTGGTGTGCTTATATGTATTATGTACACCAAGGTGTTTTGGATTACATTAAAAGTATATTTAACATGTAGTCAAAATACATGAAACATATATTAAAACCTATTTAGCATACTTAAATGTATTTAGCCTATATTCAACACATATTGAAAACATATTACTTCATATTTTGAACATATTTTTTTTAAAAATTTCATTTTGATTTTTTATTGTGTTTTGTTTACAAATATATCATGTTTATTTTAATATAGAATTACATTATAATGCTGAGGTCATATAAAGATGACATAATCTTAATGCCAAATTAAGATTCATTATTCATAAAATAGTATTAACAAAAAATTGATTAAATAATATAAATTATGGAATACTAATTAGTTAAATAAAATCAATTTATTATTCTTTTGATGAGTTAATAATTTATATTTATAATTTATTCTTGATTAATCAATTAATAATAATAATTAATTGAATAAAATGAGAATTATAAAATAATATTCAATATTTACTGATTTATTTGATAAATGTTTCATTTCAAGTTGTTAGTCAAACTACAAATTATAAACAATTAGTGAATAAGTTAATATTCACTAATTAATAAGTTAATTAAAATTTAATTATCTGAAAATTAATATTTACTAATCAAGAGATATGGTTAATAATTAATAAATATTAATTAATTAATAAATAGTAATGTAGCTTATAAAAATATTAATTAAAATTTCAGAAAATTAAATTATCTAATTATTATTAATGATTAAGTTAATTGATTTCCTATTTAGTTCAAAAGTTCACAATTAATATTTAATGTTTATTAATCAGTTTAGAAATAATTAAAAGTTAATTATTATTTAAATTTAAATTAAAATTAATGTTCAATTAATTATCTGATATTTTTTATTTACTAATCAAGAGTTATGGTTAAGAAATAATAAACTAACTAAATAATGAAAGAATGGTAAGTAATTATAAGTAGGTTTGTAAGTGGGTAGGTAGGTAGGTAACTAGTTAGTGACTAATTGATTAGTTAGTTAGTTAGCTAGTTCGTTCATTAGTTTATTATTTACCTATTTAATGATATAATTATATAGTTTACAAAATTAAAAAGAAGCACAAAACATATCAAAGAATATTTCTAGTTTGCAACTCTATTTGCAACTAGAAAATTTAACCCGTATTGTTTATCTTCCAATCTCATCTTGGAAATTATATCACAAAAAGTGCCTTCTCTTATGTTTTCATATGAAAAAACATGTGCCATTGGGGATGAACTCAAAAAAGCTTAACCTTAAAAGAAAAACATAAAACAAAGTAATAATATTTACATGCTTATTTTTGAGCCCACCTACCTTCCTACCTACCTACTTACTCAAATATTCATATGATTGTTTTCCAAAATATTATATATATATATACCATGTGGTAGATTTTGATTATGCCATGGGTCACAATATATGACCATTTAAAATTTATGTTCATAATGGATGGTCAAAAGATGAACATGTATATGTTGATTGTATATATCATCCATGGTCCATTTGGTGATGTCATGTTGAATCATGATTTGTGACTAGATGTTAGGTGTAACTTCACTTATGCAATTAAAGGAATTTTGGTTATAAATGTTGATTTTAACCGTTTGATAGTCACAAATTGAAGTTGCAAATTGAAATTTTTCTTTTAGTGTTTCACCCTTAAAAATACAATGCACTCATGCACAACTTTCGAATTCCCACTAATTTTTCACATGAATGTTTGTATTACATTTTGCATATTAAGTTTATGATGTTGTAAACAAGTTCATGTATGTAGTAAGGTACATTGTTGAAAGATGAAAGGATTTTTTAGCATACATTTTGAGGTTAAACAAGAAGTTAATGGTTTTGGGATAGTTGCACACTAGATAGTTCATTTTTTGGTGTTGTGGGGGTAGTTTTTGGGGGGTACCTCTAAGTTTGGTATAATACGTGTTGGGATATGATTGAAAATTATAGAAGGGACCCATCCAACTAATCTATAAAACTTGTAGAATTAAATCAAAAATTTTGAAAATAAAATTTCATTATTTCATTACAAGGTGGATTTTAAAAATGATCTAACATCTTTTATCATATTCCATTAAAACATTTATGAAATTTTATTACATAATAAACATGTGTGAACTGTTAATTTTTTTCCCCAGTATGATTGTAAGGCTATTGTAATGCTAAAATAAGGGCTCACAAGCAAGTTTGATGTTTAACTTATCAAGTCTTTGTAAGATTGCCAATAGTCTATAAAGTCCATGATTTATTAAAATGGAAAAATTGAGAATTTCTTTTTGTATAAAACAACATTACTACCCTACATAACATTTGCCAATTATAAAATTGAAAAAACCCATGTTTTTGCTTCTAACTTTTTTCCTAGTTGATTAAATTGAAACATGTGTCACAATTTGGAAACTTGTAAGTTTAAGGTTTAGGTATGTCACTTGCTTTCTACTTTCAAATGGACAATTTTACATTCTCAAAACACCAAACATTTGAATTAAAAATCATGTATTCCACATCTGCCATTTTAGTCTAGGTTCATGTTCATTCACACTTTGAGCATGCATTCCCATCACAAGGGATTGAATAGCTCAAATGGCAAAGTTGCATTCAAGTCGGCTCCACCTTCTATATTGTGTTCATCATTTACCCTTGATGGGGATTTATAATTTAGATGGTAAAACATTTATTTAACATGATAGAGGTATGGGGATTCATACCTTACATCTTTAGCATGTTTTACTTTTGAACTTGATTTGATTGAATTATAATGGATGACAATAATTATATATTTTTGTTGTCAAAATGCACTTAATAGATTACAAACAAGTTCATATATGTTTTGCACAATTTCAGATTTGAGTTTAGTCTTCATGATAACAAGGAGCCATGTAATATGGAACAAATTTTGAATTTTATGAATCCCTTAGGTCACTTGCAAAAGAAATTATGTTATTAGAAATAGAATTCATCAATGAAGTTTCAACGTTTGAAACAACTTTCCAACAAACTTTAATTTCCAAGAGCCACATTTTGATTGCCATCAATTATAATGTTTTGATAATTTTGATCAGTAGCAATTATTGAAGCACCTTCTTGAACAAACAAAATGGTAACATGCCATTTGATCCCGCTTCTTGCCCTTATGTAACAACAAAATTATATTGTGTCAACATTAAATCCCAATTATAATTTGTAATAAATAGGTGCACCTTTTCTCATCAAAGCTTGCCAAGCTTTTCAAGTTCTACAATTATAATTACAAGGTGTAGATGGGAATTTGGTAACTTCCAATTTCCTTTTAGATGAAATTTAAAACATATATATTGGAAAAAGAATTCAACAATTACAAAGAGATGATGTGCAAACCAAATATGAAATAATAATGTTGAGATTATCTACTTGGAATTTTAGTTGAAAATTTGAGTTTTATGGATACAAATTATCTATAGTTAATACATTTACATGCCCATTTTTCCTATTTAAAAAAGTCAATTGGTGCAAAACATAGCTTTAATCTGGAAAAAAATGTAATCAATATATTTTTCTGTTATACATTTTAGAATATATCATTAGGTATTTAGCTTGAACAAATGGGCGCGATCACAATCAAATGAACCAATAATGACAAAGGACTATAATCTTGTTTTTGGTCATTTTCACTTTCTCATAGAATGGATTTTTTGGATGAAACCTTTTGTAATATGTAATTAATACATATAATTTCTTCAATACATCACATTTTTTGTATTAAATTTTGATGAATAATTAAGATTTTAAAAAAATTATATAGATTCTACCAAATTTTGTCTTTCGTTTTGAAAAATTATCTTGATTTCAAATTGCATGAAATTACGTTAATTATTTTATGATTTTTTTTCTTGTATCATAAAATAAAAAATTTCTTTAGATGTCATGTACATTACACCCCATTGACATGTGGTAAAAGAAGCTTGAAATCTTAAAAAATTTGTTCAATAAAATTTTTATTTTTAAAATTTTCAAATTCCACAAATTTCAAATTGTGAATGCTTTTTGAATGTGGGTAATCAATTAACATCATCTCAATTTTTTTCTTATCAAAATTCCATTAGTAAGAGAGTTTTTAGCTTAGTAATTTACAAAATTAATTGCTTTTGATGCAACTATTGTTCAAGGTCTTTTATTAAAACCAAAACCCAAAATGTCTTTTTTTCAAATTTTATTTGATTTCCTCAACACTCATATTAGTCATTTAACACAACTTCCCATGATTAACATGGGATTAAAGTGGGCACCACAAAAACATATGTAACAAAATTATAGTTTTCAAAGAATTTTTGCAGTCATCTCACATGGTTTTTGGCTCATTTGATTATGACTGCACCCAAATTACATGTGCCATAGGTAAAGATTTTGTATTCATTTGTAGCACATAATTAGGCCATTCAAAAGAAGTAGATTTTAGTCAGGTGAAAACACACCATGGAGGACCCATTTATGTTATCACAATATTGTTTTTCTTGATGAATTTTTTTAAAACTTCAACCATGTCAATATTAAGAGGAACTTTCATAATGTTTTTACTTATTATGATAGTTCAAAACATAAACAAGTGAATTGTTGAAGAAACTACACTTTTTGATCAAATTATATTATGTGTTATTAAAATATATTTGTGAAAAATTAATATTTATAAAATTATACTAAAAAAACTATTTAAAAAATAAATTGATTTTCAACATTTGTGAAAATTGTAGTATTATAAGAGGTCATGTGATTTCATATAATTTGAACCATATTTGTACCATGTGAAGAGTTTGATAATTTTCATATCACAAATGTCAACATAAACATGTTATAGATCATCACATAGAGTATGCACATCTATAGTCCAAATTCCAAGAACTATTAAATGCCAACAAAATCATAACTCTAAAGTCCACAAGCTTTAGCTAAATACCAAATGCTAATGAGGCTCGGGGGGGGAAGTGGGGTTTGGCACACATTTTTTTGTAATTAAAAACTATATGAATAAAAATATAAGGTCCCATATTTATTGGTTGTTGGGTGAGGATTATAATTCAATTAATTCGATTATAAGATTATGTCTATTTTCAAAATCCAAATATAATTAATATATAGGGTATGCATTAATAATAGACATTAGAAAAAAAATTAGAAAAAAATAACATATGTATAAAGGACTTTAAGTATTAAAATATTAGTAGGTTTAATTAGTAGGATGAGAATGGTGTAGTTTATCCTAAACTTAAGGTTCAAAGTAAACCGTTAACATTAATGAGATGCTATTAATTTGATTGGAACAAGGAGTTGATGAAAGCCCAAATGCAGCACCTTGATGGTCCATTAATTTACTTGGGTTGCAACTTGTTCCAAACTAAACAAGGCAACCCAAAGTAAACTTGTTCATTTTGATTTTGGAACCCTAAAGGTCAAACATCCAAATGTCCATTGTTTGTGCTAAATATGTTCATCATTTAAAATGTGATTTGGTGTTGAAATGTTTGTTGATATGTTTTTAAAAATAAAATCCAACCAATATAACAATTGTTAAAAAGGATCCAAGTTAGGAAAAGTCCAAGTGTTGAATTGTGATTGGGTAAAAGTATGGTTAGGTGGTCCAAAAGTAGCATCTAAGAATCCACATGTATTTTACATTAGTTAAAATTATCATAATGTGACATTTAACAAATTATGTAAATTATTGTGCATTCCCCTATGCTTTTGGTCAAAATATTGGCAAACCAACCTATAAATATCATTAGCCATGTCATTGCTCAAAAAATCCATGTGAAAGTTTTGAGTTATGAATGTGAAATGGATTTTCAAAGACTAAAGTGAAATAATGTATTGTAAATTATTTTTATAAATTAATTTTTTTTGTATTGGAAAAGTTTCAATATATTTTACTTTTACACACCTCATTTGATGTGGGACTATTTAATTTTTATTTAATTTTTTTTGAATCCACATGTGTAAATTTTGTATGTCATTATTCAAAAGCTCATTATGAGTTCTTTCCTTTTTTAGAACTCATCCATATTTTTCAGTATAATTCCTATTAAAGTCTATTGCAACATGGATAAATTAGAAAATTGACAATGTTAATGTTGAATATGACTTTACATCTTAAATTCATTTACAATCAAAATAAATTATAATTGTGGCAGTCCAAAAAATTCACATAACTATGCTTTCACCCAACTTTTGGTTATTGAACCATAATTGATCACTTTGAGAATAATGCTCTTTAAAGAAAGATGTGAAGTAGAAACTTTTCACAAAAGATTTGGTCTTATCTGTTGCAAAAGGTTGCATGTTGAGTTTATTTAATAGAAAATCATTAGTTGCAATTTTATTATTCTGCTAGAATTCTTGTTATAATGTTTTAAAACTAAAATCACTTTGTTGAAAGGTCCAAATGCTTTAAAAGGGGCCATGGGTAAGGCCAAGTCCCTTCCAACTTCTGTAGTACATTGGCCATTTCAACTCATGTTCATCGAATAATTAATTAATTTTGAAACATTCATTTCAAAAAGGAATATTCTTAAATATTCATTATTTTCCTTCACAATATTTTTTGATTTGGAAGAAATAAAATTTGAAAATTTCAACATTTTTGAAAATAATATAATTAACATTGAATTGGCCAAGGTAGTAAGGTATTGCATGTAACATGTGGCATTCATGTGTTGGTCTATTATCCCAAATTTTGCATGTTTCATACTCAATTTACAATTGTGTGCTAAAGATAAATAATTTTCAACTATATCATTTGTAACGCAAATATGCATCCATTTTCTTTATCACATAAAAAGGAATGACTTTTGTCAAAGACACATGTCCTCAACATTCAACAAATTTAAACTCAAAACACATTTGAACCAAGGATGTTCAAATGTGTCATAAAAATGAAATTCAACTAATGTTGTTATTTTATTCATCAATATTAAAACCTTCCCCAATTTTGAAAATGAATGGTATACATGTGATAAAGAAAAAAAATGTTTGATTTTAAAAAAAAACATTGTGCATAGTTGTTTTGAACATGCAAAAGAACTTTTGAAACATCATCAATTTGCATCAAATTTTGAGCAATAAAACTTTGCAAGCAATGAGGCCTATTTAATAAAAAAATTAATAGTTCAAATTATTGTGTTCAGGCCCTTTGTATTTGTCAAAGGTACACATGTACAATTTTAAACACTATCCACACCCTATGACTAAAACAAAATTGGAAAAAAATAAATAGAATTTACAACTATGTTTTAGTTGCAAAAAACATTTGCTACTAAAAACTATTTAATTACATTAGACAAGTTACATAAAACATTAGTTGCAAATGTGGATAAAGTCAATGATCAACTAATATTTCACCATCTGTCTATTATTATTGTCGTATGTATATTACCATAAATATCAACAACTTACATAATGATGTGGCAAATGAAAAAGGTTTGAAAATAAAATAAAAATAAAAATAGATAGTGGATCCTCATATCATCTATTTAAAATGGTTTTAGATCATGACACATGGCATAATATAAATATGTCACATCGTATTTTTTGGAAATTTTTCCAAAATAAATTATAATCAATATTTAGATAGGTAGGTTGGACTACGTAGGTAGGTAGGTTAGGGAGGTAGGTAAATATTTTCTTTAAAATTTTGGTTTAATCTTTAAGGTTAAGTTCCTTTGATTGGCTCATCCCAATCAACATGTGTTTTTCTATATGAAAATGTAGGTCAAAACCTACTCATTACATATTTCTCAAGATGGAAGTGAAGGACAAAGCATATGGGATAAAATTTGAAGTTGCAATTTAGTTGTAAACTATGCTACAATTAAAAAAATTAATACATAGTATATTGAATAGTTAATAATTATTAACTATTAACTACAAATAATAATTAAAAAATTATTAACTAATTATTATTTTGTATAACTAATTAATCATCAATTAATTAATAAGTAGGTAGTTTATGCTAGGTAGGTAGTTAATTTACCTAAATGAAAATTAAATACAACTTTATAAATACACATATGGAAACATGTTCCCATTATACCCTTAATAGAACTTAGCAAAAATACACATACCTTTCAAAAGTTTTTTAATACACTTATGTATGCCATGTTGACACATGACTAGTTGTGTGACTAAATTTGGTTCCATTTGCAATTAATGGGACATATGGACACAATCATGGATGAATTTTTAAAAAAAGTGTAGGATGAAAAAGTCATTAATCACAAATATAATTGTAACATAGTTTTAATAATGGTCAAAGGAACAAAATAGTTGCAAAGACAATTCGAACTAGTTGTAAATGACAATTAATTGCATGTAGTTGCAAATGCACTAGTTGCATTTTCAGGGATTTTTTTAGTGCATGTGATTCCTTTTAATGAGTTGCAATAAACTATGGTTCTTTCATATTGAAATCAACATACGGTCTTGATTTTTATTTACAGAAAAAATCGGATGAGGTCCAAGATTCCTACTATGGTTTAGAACCATAGAAATAGACCCCACCCCACCCACATTGTGTACCACCAGGCCACCACAAAACACTAGATCACTGCACACCATCTCTTGTTGAAAATTTCATTTTTGGATGCATTTCCCTATCAGCCATTAGACTTGCAAATCACATATTTTATAGTTTATTCCTCTTCGATAATCCTAAATCTTGAGGCATATTCTCTTCTAGTTGTGGCATTCACATAATTAATAAATGAATAGATGAAAATTTTTGTGATTTTGTTGCAACAAATTGTCACACACACCATAGCGCGTTAGTGCTACACTGTGTGCACACATTGCACCATTGCCATAACATGCGCTCAACATTGTCACACAATACTACACCAATGCCATAGCAAGTTTGTAGCACTATCACACAACATTGTTATAGTGTGCATGCACCATTGTCACGCACCACTATCGTAGTGCGCTCACACCTCCATGCACCCTGCTTCATCATTGTGCATGCACCACCACCCACCTTGATCCAACATTGCACACACACCACCATACACAACAACATTGCTAGACTTCATTGTTGAAGATTTCATTTCATGAATCATAGCTATTGCACTTTGTTGCACATTGGACACTTGCTAGATTTACTCGGAGCTACATAATTATCTTATACATAGTAAGTAATTTTTATCTTTGGACTATGTGTACAATATACAATATTGTTTCCATGTTGTAGTTGTAGTATTATGGGCCATGGCAAATTGGCAATGTTCTTTGTACCTTTTGACTCATTACTAAAATATTGTTTATAGTTCTAAATTTTGCCCATAATTTTTAAAAAAAATTCTTTCTAATTGTAGCATTTTTGGAGTTCAATTTTTTTCAATTGTAATTAGGTATGTAGGTGAACAAAAACCCATATGTACCTAAATTAAAACAAAAAAAACTCTTGATAAAAACAAAACAAGGTAAGAAATTTTTGAAATAAAAACTTTTATGCAAATTTGAAACTTATTGAAATAAATTCTTGTTTAAGTTTGGTGGGTGTTTTGATTTTATTTAGGGTTTGTTTAGGGATGAAATTTAGGGTTTTCATTAGGGGATTTTAGGGTTGATGTTTAGGATTTTAATTAGGGTTTTTTTAAAGCTAATGTATAAGGTTGAAATTTAGGGTTTTAATAAATGTGTTTTAGGGTTAATGTTTAGGGTTTCATTAAAATAATTATATTTTGTGCATGTTGGAAGGATGGGTTACCATAGAGATAGTGCATGGGATTATGTGACAGTGATTGGCAACCATAATGCACTGGGCACAAAGAGGTGGAAATGCAATTTTTATGAAGTGGAGCACATAGGGGTAGCCACCAGGATTAAAGCACATTTGGGTGGGTCTATGAGGCCATGACATTTTGTCTTGTCCCAATGTTCCTGAAGTAATGTGTGTATTTTTCTCACCTAGACTTCCTCGTGTGGCTTCAATGGGAAATTCTAGGATGTCTATTGCATTAACAAATGTTGCACAAAATTCAAGACTTAAAGCATATAATGTGCCTTTTGAACCATCATCAACGTCGCATCCTTCTTAAACATAACTAGGAATAACATGGAATGCTACTTTCAAGTAGCAAGTTGCAAGAGACATACGGAGATGCATTTACAAATGCAATATCCCTTTCCATGTCACAAATACCCTAGCTTGGAAGGCCATGATCAACTTTGTTGCAAAAATTGGGGTTGACGATTTTCATGGGCCAAGTTAAAAGGATTTACAAACCAATCTTCTTCATGATGAGGTACAAAACATTATCATTGATTTGGAACCTCTTAAATAGTCATGGAGAAAATATGGATGCAACATTTTTTCAAATGGATGGAGTGACATGAAAAAGAGTTCAATCATCAATATTCTAGTGTCTTCTTGTAAGGGCACTATGTTTCTTGATGTAATTGACATTTTTGAGCTTGTTGGTCAACCCATGACTATAGAATACATTTATGGGTGTATAAAAAATGCCATTGAAATAGTGGGACCTGAGAATGTTGTGCAAGTGATCATAGATAATGCTTTTAAATGTAAAGCCATGGGCGATTTGGTAATGAAGGATTACCCTTCAATTGTTTGGACACCTTGTGTTACCCATTGTTTAGACCTTTTGATTGTAGACATTGCAAAGTTGCCTTGGATCAAAGATGTAATCACTAAAGCTAAGCATATTGTAAACTTCATGACTATGAAACCAAAAGTGTTGGCTATATATAGAACATTCAAGGATTTGGAACTTTTGAAGTTTTCTTGAATTAAATATGCATATATATTTTTAGTTTTGGAAAGACTTTTGCAAGTTTATCCTACTTTAGAGAAAATGGTTGTTTGTGATGTGTGGTGAGCATGGCAAGATTTTAGGAATCATGAAGTAAGAGAGTTCAAAAACCTAGTGTTGGTTGATTCCTTTTGGAACAATGTTGAAAATATTGTGAAGGATCTATAACCTTTCTACACTATTTTCGTTTAGTGGATAAGGAAGGTTCCACTATGGGGTTACTTTATGAATTCATGTTGAAGGTGGGAGACATGCTTTTGATAACAAACAGGTTGTCAACATATCAACTTTTTCAAGTTGGTCAAAGGTGGACATCGCGATGGGAGTGCTTTCAACACCCAATACATCTAATGGCACACATTTTACATCCATTGTGGTATCATCCTTTGGGCAATATTTCTCTTGAGCTTCAAGATGGATGGACATATTATTTGAACATTCATTGTTGTGATCCTTTGGATGAAAATGCTTTGGATGATGAACTTTTAAAGTTTTTATGTAAGGAAGGGCCTTTTGCATGAAAAGTTGCTAATTTGTAAGACCTCATGTTGGCCTCTATATCTTGGTGGGAAAAATTTGGAACACATGTTCCAAAATTTAAAGTTTTGGCATTAAAGGCATTATCACAAGATTGTATTTCCTTAATGTGTGAGTGCAATTGGAGTTACTTCAATCTTGTCCAAACAAAAAAATGGAACTTGTCAATTTTTTTACCTAATCCTTATCATGTAGTCCTATGTTGAACATGTTTATCATGACTTCCAATTTTTATAGTCAAAATTTTTACAAATCTTTGTAATAGATTCGATTTTTTGCAAATGAAAAGATTGGTGTTTATGTAGGGCAACCTTAGGATGGTTAAAGGCATGCCAATAGGAAAATCTTTGAAAGAGTTGAATCCTGACACTGTTGCCGTTACCAAGGTTCTCACTTTGCCAAGAAGGGATGAAAGAATTGAAGATTATTTTTTCTTAAATAGGAGGAAAATGCACAAAGATTAAATTGTACATTGAGATGTCAAACTCAAAGGACAATGTCTTTGGTAGACTTGATGGGTGAAAATCCTTTGAGGTGTACCACACAAGATGAAAAGGGCCTAATCCTTGCTGTGGTCTTTTTTTAACTTATATTTTGATCTCCATAAAAAATAATGAATTAAAAATTATCAAATATTATAAAAGGACTATATTTTAAACCACTACAATTCTAAATTCCATCATAATCCTCCATAAATGTGTCTTTACATGGTAAAAAATACTAGGTAAAAAAGATAGAAAAAGGTGACATTGTGGCAAGATTTTGGTACACCTTTAAGAATTTGCACCTTGATGGCTTCCCTTTTTTCCCCAAAGTGTTTATCTGAGGATTCAAAATATTCAAATTTTTTTACAACAAATGATGATGAGCATAGTGGGTTAAAGATTTGACAAGCTAGTGGGTCAAAGTCTTGACAAGGTAGTGAGTCAGAGATTCAACAAGGTGATGGTGTGGAGAGGTGACAGGTTGTAGAAAATGAATCAGAGTCCTAAGATACCCTTCAACGAATTTGACCCCGATTTGAGAATATAGAATCCTTGTCACAAACAACACACTGTTGTTGACATGTTCAAGTATGTGTAAAACCTACAATCTTGTTTTCACATTGTCGATTAACTAAGAAATTATGAACAAGTCAAATTTTGACTTGGGCTGATTTTTTTGTCTTTTGATTTTTTCACAAGTTAAAATTCAATTTAAATCGTTTAAAACCATTTTTAAACCTCCAATTGAAACCTCCCTATGCAGCTTAGGTTTGGACCTTAAATAGGGGCCATTCCTTTGATTGTAGTGAAAACCATGGAAAATCATGTTGCCTTTGCTTTGGATGATTACATTACATCTTTTGATTTATGGATGTTTAGATTTGACTTTGATACATCCACACTAGTAATTGATTTCATCAACTCTATTTTGGGTGCCTTGTCATGTGATGGTGGGGTTTATTGAATTTACATATATTATAGAAGGCATAATGGCAACATATACCAATAAACTTTGCAAGACTTTTTACAACCTTTTACAACTTGTCGAACATTTGGTTATTGATTATGTGAAGGATGAAGGAGGGAATTTGTCCATCTTTGCAAGATCTCTTTCTTGTCGTTACATGTGGACCTTTGGCCCTTGAGACTCCTTATCAAATTACTTATTTTGGGCATGCATTTAAAAAGGTTTGACAATATGTTTATAATGATACAAAGGTTTTTTTTGGCTTTTGAAAGTCAATTTGTTTAGGCTAGGTGCAAGAAGCCTTCCAAATTATTATAACATGGCTAAGAAATCAACCAAAGGATGCATTAGGTGGAAGAGGGCATGTTTGGATGCAAGTTTGTGTCATCAAAAACTAAAAAACCCAATAAAAACTAAGTTTGCTAGTTAAATAATTGTGTTCCATGAAGCCAAGTAACATGTAAAGATGCCATTAATTTCTATTGTGGAAGATAGGAAACCCAACAATTGCAAGCTTGTGTACCTTATGCACATACATAATGTCATGGGCAATTTGCAAAACAATTTTTGAAATTATGCTTCTTATTATGCAATAATGTACACTTAGATCAAACCCAAAGCCATTGGCTATTCTTTGAAACCCTTTAGGTTGCATTGTCCATAAATGTGTGCCTACATAGTGAGGTTTGTCATTTTGTAGCCAATTCCATTAGCTTGATAAAATGGGATTTGATTATGAAGTGCAAGATTTGCACATACACATGATGGGTGAGTGTTGGCAATCTTGATTTCATTTATGTTTTTTGCAATATGCTCAAAAGGGTTCATAAAAATGTTTGTGTTGATGTTAGATCCACATTTAATTAAGAGCCTTGGTGGGCTAAAAACTTTGGTTGGAAGGGTGAAAATCATTGATATGGTGACAAAATATCACAACAATATGCTAATGTTGATTCTTTTGGCCACCTTTTGATTGAACTCAATTGTAATATTGTTGACCTTCTTGAATATGTAAACCTTGATTAAGATGACTTTGTTTTGGGGCAATGGCTTCAAGCAAAGATCTTTTGCAAGGTTTATTAAAGAATGAATTGTCTTTGTTTTGCTAGTTTCATGTGAAGGTTGATGAATGCAAGTTACCCCTTACTTGATGGAAGAGCCATGGGAAAAGCTTTATAAATGTTAGTCTCGTTGCACATGTCAATTCCTTGATATTTTTAGTTTACAATTGAAACCAAGCACATCTTCATATAGTTGGAGTGTTAACAAGTGTGAAAATACAAGTTGTGAGAGTTGGTAATTTGGACAAGTTGGTCAAGATCTTGAAGAACTGGCCAAATGATGCACAAAAAAAATAATGTTGATATTTCCCAAAAAAAAGAGAAAAAAAAGTATGGGGACAAAAGAGGAATATTTTATTGCACAACACTCAATAGGAGTGACAACCAAAGTGAAAGCAAAATCAAAATTACGTTCAACTTTTTGGAAATGGTTGACCAAAAACAAACAAGTGCTTGCAATTATTCATAACTCGAAGCTCACTGGATGGACCATGAGAATGAATAATCACAACTGGTCCCTCAAGCATCATCATCTGGTCACCAAACAGGAAAACAAATGGCATGCATCTCATCAGCTCATGATAATCAGGCCCCAGAACTCCAGGACCTTCATTCAGTTTCCACAACAACAAAGGTTAGACACAGTAGTGTTATTTGTAAACTCACCCTGTCTTTGGGCCCTAGTTTGATCCTCTAAACTAGATTACCAGAAAAAACTTCTCACAAAAGTGATTTTTTTAATGAAGAATATGAGCAGCAGTCAAGCTGCATGCATATAAGGAAAAACAGTGGATGAAACTCCCCTTTGAGGACAAATCTAGGTAGTCCTCTGTTCTTTCTCTCTGTCTACTGTTTTCAAACTGACTTCTGATTTCATCCCCAGTTTTCGGTACTTTGCCAATAAATCTGCTGTCAGTCTGTTGTTTGACATTTTGCTTCATAGTTTGGTTACACGAATAAAATGATGACGAGGAATCCAAAACAAACGCTCAATCTGGGAAAACTATGAGAACCATGTTGGGAATTTTTTAATCCATGTCTGGAGAGTATTTGTTACCGTATCAACTGAAATTTGGATTTAGATACTGGAGTTATCCATAAAGTCATCCTCCTTTCACCCTCTCTTTCACCCCCTATCCCCTCTTTCAGTTTTATCTGCAAAGTAAGGAAAATTTATTAAATCTCAGTATGAAATGCTGAAACTCAGCATCTAATGCACAAGGTTCAAGAGTAATTATAGTAGTTATACAGGTAGGAGCAGTCAAAATATATGTAAGAGCAGTTGATGAGCTCAGGAAAAAGGAAAGACAGGATGAAACTCAGTTTATCACCAAAATTGGTGGAAAAACTAGTTTGGGTCCCAGGCATTTCACTTTGTAAAATTTTCATTCCCAGTTACGCATTTGATGCCCTATCATGCTGAAACTGGCCGTTCTTGCCTCCTAATCATGTAACTTTACTATGGATAACTCATGGGGAATATCATGAAAACACTTGTACTCTATTCAAGTAGACTTGTACACTTTCGATTTCTGTTTTTTTATGCATGCAAGGAAGGTTGAATCTTTGCAAGTCTACATTTAACAGCATGCCAAGTTTGGTAAATTTCTAATACATGACAGAAAATCTATCAACCCCAGCCAAGGAAAATTTGTGTGAAACCATATTGTGTAGAAGGTTTAGGGATTAAGGAAACAAAAGGACATTGGAGTGCCTAAAGACATCCTGTGGCTTGATTGGGGGGGGAGGGTGGGAACTAGCTTCAAATCTTCAAATCTATCTATGAAGGAAGGCAGTTTATTTGTTTTATTTGTTTGTCACATTAAAATCTTCCAAACATGGCCCCTCTTGCCACACTTTTGGTCTCATTGGAAAGCCCTCAATGAATAGGGGTGCACTGGGTCAGTTTCATAATGTTTCAATATATGGTGGAGAAGGTATTGAATATTGAACAAAATTTAAATAAAAAATCATTTAAACCAAAACTAAAATTGATAGGGGAGTTTGGGTTCTCTCTTGGTATTTTTAGAAATGCTCCATTGATGAGCAGGATCTAATGAAGGTAATATGAAAATTTCTAGACTTGATGTATGGGCAAGATTGAATTTTGAGTAGTTTTTGTCATGGGAAATTCAATTAAATGACAAAAAATGGTTTTGGAAGGAAATATTAGTGGGTAACTAGTTCGAACTCAGGCCACCGACACATGCTACACTAATTGGTGTTACAAAACATTTGGGTGTTTTGGCAAAAGATGTTGGACATTTCTTCTCTTCTAATTTACCAAAAAAATGAGTTTGTTGTGTGCTTCTAGATGGAGCAGTGTTTTTCTAGTAATTTTTTGATGTAGCCTAAGTGGTGATCATCTATGGGAAGATGTTAAAAAATGGTGATCATACTAGGCAGATTTAGCCAGATCTATTTATGAACCAAAACTCATTTACAAATCTTTAATCAACCTTATGCGTTCATGGCTACACATTGGAAACCAAATATATTTGGTGATTTTAAATAATTTTTCTTGCTCTTGACAATTGAAATCTTGCAAAATCAGTTCAATTTTTTTTTAAATTGGAGAAAAAAAGAAAAAAAAGGCTGGATTGAAGCCCAACACTATTGAAATCAACGAAATCACATACATAAAATGATGCACACAAATCTGAATCATTAGCACGGTATAATTTCATAAGTTGAATGTTTGAATTTGTTGTGGGGCACATAGACACAAACCTCATAATCCCAAAACATTAAAGTTATTTGACAAAGATATTTTTTCACAAAGACTATTTCTATATTGGGTTCCATGAGACAATTGTTGTAACCAAAAACAAAAACTTGAATTTGGTGAAAATTGATGATAATGTGGGTTTAAATTGTCCCCAGAAAGGTTGAGCTAAAATTTTGGCTAAATCTTCTTGTAAACGATCATTCTTTCATATGTTGGAGAGAAAAATAATTTTTTTTCAAACCCTGCTATATATATATTGGCGACAACAAGAACCTATGGTCTAAATATGGCAAGTTCAACATTTTTTTTCCTCTAAATATGGTGACTTTGGCCTTTTTTTCCCTCAACAAAATCCTATGGACAAATCATAGCCCTCTTTTTGTTGCCAAGTGACAAAACCTTGGTCCCAAGTGGTTTTGGAATTATGGTGTTATATGAAAGAAGACTCCATCTTTGGTAGTATTCTAGAAAAAAATAATAGTCCACAATGGTTGGGACTAGAGACCCATAAATTGGTGGGGCAATTTTGTGAATTGGATTGGTCAGCTAGGGTGAATTTATGTTGTTTTGGGCCACTAATAGTTTTGTCCACATATGATGGGAAAAGAGTGAACTGGATATGTCCATGAGAGGACAAACAAGAAACCATCCATTGAAAGCCTTCACTTGTCCTTGAATGGCAATTCAATGGATGGTGGGTTTCATTCAATATGGTATTTATCCATGAAAACACAAACAAGTATACACAAAAAGTAATCTTTGACAAAATGCTTCTCTTAAAGTCATGTGCTTGACACATAAATGTAAAAACAACAAGGGGTGTGTGTCACACTGTGGCCTTGCCAATTTACATTTAAAAGTATCTTAAGGCAAAATAAGAATTATGAAAACTCAAATATTTCACCATGCAAAAAATATAACCTTCAAAATTCCTTTAAAGGAAACCAAAATCCTTCAAGATATTATAACTCTATAATAACTAATCTCAAGTTTCAACACAAGCCAAAATACCATCTTTCAAAAATTCTCATATAAAAATAGACTTATTAACTTGGGGCCAAAATCCCTTAAGCTACTATACACTATAATGAATCTAAACACAATATCCTTGCCTTGGTAGGCAACGCCAACAAAGATGAAACCTCCTCAAACCTTAAAGTATGCCTAGCTATAATGCTCACTTGAGCTTCTATCAATATTTAGCACATCCACTGTGTACTGTTAGTTTCTCCCCATCCCCATCCATAAACTCAACAAGGTGGTCGTAAAAGTGATTGACTCTTTAACTCTCATCACCTAGGTCAATCATTACCGTTGGCCAATGAAAAACAATCATTTCTTCTTATTGGTGCTCCTGTAGGACATTGTCAATATGCGCAATTTTTATCAACCCAAATGAGTTTAGGGTTTAGGGTTTAGGGTTTTACCAACCCTAAACCCTACAAAACTTCATTCAATAAATATAAATAATTTTACTTGTGTTGTTAGGCATGCTATTATGCTCAAATTTATCATTTTTCCCACTGATTTCACAATAAATTACAGTAAAATTTTGATATATTATGGATCTTCAATGCAAAAATTAAACATATGTAGATACATTTTAAGCCTTCATTAACAAGAAAGTTGAACTTTTCAATGTTTCATCTATTTGCATCTATTATTTTTGTAAGAACAAACATTTCATTGCATTTATTTGTATTTGAAAAATATATTTAGATACACATATAACATATGATTCTTCAATATTATTGTCATAAAGTTTTAAAAAACATATTCATATTGATTATTTAAAAAATTTAAAATACTTAAAATTTTAATTAATTAAAATAAGTATGCTTAGTTTTTATTATGATGAAAATGACCATAAAATGTATATTTAATTGTGCTTTCACCTTAGGTAAGTAAGTAGAACATCAGGTGATTACAAAAATAATTAGATGAAAGTAAAGACTAGCCAGTTTTTAAAGCAAAATAGGGGAGATAACTGCTGAGCTAACCACAGTGGTTAGCTAGGGAATTGGAACCCAATGGAATGGTCTTTCCTCTCCAGCCACCATCCATTCTGTGTGGTGTGTTCATGGCTGTTGGATGACTCCCCTAGCATTCGTGTTTTACATGGATGAATGTCATCCAAATACAGAGAATTTAAAACAAAATTAACTATATTTCATCCATATAGGATGAAGATGATGTTTGCAAACTGCAAGTGTACTCAAGAGAACTTGAACCCATTGGGTTTAACATGTCAAACCAAGGGAACCTTGCAACATTGCTTAGAACCTACCCCTCCTTCCATATTGAGGCAAAGCCATTAGGTGATGATTGGCCCACTTCTTCTTTAAGCAATGTGCATTTAGAAACATTGTTTGAATTCCACTAAAAGGGTATCTATCCATAGACAATGGGAACCGATTTGAAAAAAAGGTTTTGTGGAGGTACTCTTGATGTTCAAAGGACACAAACAAGGAAAAAAGAACATTTAAAAGTGTTTCATTGGGAGCACTAGAGAATTTATAGATCACCTATTTTGGAATGAAAGTTTTTTGTTCATTTGCTTTTCATATAGAGATAGATCTCCAAAAGCTTGGCACCTCTTCCCCTACTCGTGGAAGGCCCCCAATGATTGTGGGCATACCAAGTTGATTTCATAATGTTTTGACATACAATGGAGAAGTTATTGAATATTGAACAATTTTTTTTTTGGTTCAATATTCATTTCAACTAAAAATAAAAATTGTATGAGAATTGGGGCACACTCTTGGTATTGTTGGAAAGCTGTATGTGAATAAGATTTAATGAAAATGATTTGGAAATTGTCTTACCTAAGGTGTAGGAGATAATGAATTTTTGAGTAAGTTTTATCATTGGAAATTTGCTTAAATTTTATGAAAGAAAATGTTTTGGAAGGAAAAATTAGTTCGGTTACCAATTCACGGTTGGGCCAACATCAAAGGCAAGACTAGGGGAGTACTGATGTTTGAAAATGTGATATCACCACAACTATAACTGTTTTGACAATATTGCAATTGCGGTTAATTTTGTGAAACTGAAAATTTGGCGATTTTTTTTCTTTTTTTAAAAAAAGAAAAAATATTATTCAAATCTACACTAGATTTAATTGTTAAAATTCCCCAATTTTGTCACAAAAAAGACATGAAATTTAAGGAAGGGGGGGGGGGGGGGGGACACCACAAAAAAAAAAAAAAAAAAAAAAAAAAAACGAAACAAAAAAAAACAGAAAAAAAACAAAAAAAAAACACAACCAA
>Ga0116231_10000762_pt1 | contig 60385 bp, 41 predicted proteins | sample S1TSphgellanicum_2_FD_89695 | JGI IMG/M metagenome (GOLD analysis project Ga0116231, IMG submission 89695) | Host-associated microbial communities from peat moss isolated from Minnesota, USA - S1T2_Fd - Sphagnum magellanicum MG | ecosystem: Host-associated > Plants > Peat moss > Unclassified...
CTTGTAACTAATTGTGTCACTATGTTGTCATTATAGAAATATTATTTTCAACTATTAATAAGTGAATAACTAAAAATTCAAATTTAATCCCTAATATTTAACAATGAAATCATTTTTAAATAACTTATTGCCTATTACATATTAATTAATATTTAATAATTAATCTAATTCAAACAATTAATTTGTTAATTGACACAAATAGTTATTTTTTAGATAATTCAATAATTTTTTGATTTTATCAATGAAACTAATTCATACAAATATTAAGTTCAAATAATTATTTATTTGAAATAAGAAAGAAAATTTAATGAATTAGATTAATTAACTCAAATAATTAACTATCAAATAATCCAAATAATTAATTTTGCAAATGCAAGTGGCTAATTATTTAAATTTTTATCTTAATTCAAATAATTAATTATCTAATAACTAACTACGAATTATTTAAATTAGATTGATTAATTCAAAAACTAAATCAAGTAATTATTTCAAATTATTTATTCAATTGTACAAATTTCAAAAAAAATTTAAAATTAAAATGTGGAATTATTTTCTAATTGTTAAAATGTGCAACTAAAATATTTAACTCATATGTTTTATCTTTGAATTTCGTTTCACAAATTATATAAAAAAGGTGTCCTTTTTTATGTGTTCACATTAAAATACATGTGTCAATTTCGGATGAGCTCAAAAAAACATTGTTGGAATGTTATTAAAATTTAAGGTTTTCTAGTTGGCACATAGTCAAGACATTAACTAATGTTCAACTATTTTGGTGACACCATCAACACATGTATGGATGATAAAATGTATCAAGGGATGGATGAAATGTAATTTCATTTGTAGTTTTCTTGCAATTCAACTAAACAACTAATAAATAACTTTTTTTTATACATATGGTATATGTTAATATTTATGCTAAATTATGTTAACATTAAACTACATGTAAAATTTATGTGTATAAATGATAGTTATGTGTGATGTAATTTTTGTAATGCATATAAATTTTGAATAAATGTTTTTGAATATAAATTAGTAATTTAATCTTATATATGTTCACACATGTTACATTTTAATGTAGACCAAATGTATTTTACGACATATCAAGTAATGATAGATAATTAGTATTTTTATAGAGCTTTAATGTTTAGTAATTCTTATACACATGATAATTTTATATTTGTTAAAAATGTCAAAGTCCATTAAACTGAAATTACATGTAAATTCTATTTATAAAAATGAAAGGTTATGTATGATACATTTTTTTCATTTAAATAAAATATTTAATTTTTAATTAATAATTTGAATTATAAGATTAAAATCATGTGTATTAAACTACAAGTTACCAATATTTATATGTTCAACAAATATAATGATAGTTATTTCTATGTAATTTAAAATTTTCATTTACAACATAAGTAATCAAACATAACTATGATTATTTGGAAATAATGAAATAATGAATTTAATTTTTAATTAATGTAATGTAATGATTCTTTGGAATTAAGTTAAGAATTAATCTAATGTTAACTACTGGTTTGAAATTTATTTCATTATCAATTTATTTGATATTAAATAATAATAATAATTGGCATAGTTAGTACAAACATCTAATGAATAATTATATGATTTCAAAAAAGAAAATAGCACGACTTTATTTACCTCAGAAAAATTATTATATTATATTTTTATTAAATGTAGATTATATTAATTTATAATAATTATAACAAGTTAGATAATAATATTAATTATAATTAAATTAAAACCTAGCCTACATTAGTTAAATAATAGTGTTAATTTTGTATAAATTATATTTATTTATCATTTATCTCTCTATATATTAATAATATTTAACTAATATATAGCATTATTATATTTAATGAAATATTAATAAATAGTGAAATTTGAATAAATAATAATTGTAGATATTTTTATTATAATAGATTGAATTAATTATAAAATATGAAATTAAATTTTGTTGCTGAATATTTACTACATGTAATTAGCATTATTAATTAAACATAGGCTAAGTAAATTAATAGTTTAGGTGTATGTTTAAGTAAATTAAAACTAGCTTGTAATTCAATTGCAATTAATTTGCAACTAATTATGTAACAACTATGTTATCACAAGGTTACAACTAAAGTAAACTAATCAACCACCATAAACTTAAGTTATTAGAAAATTTTAATTTAATAAATTTTTATTTTATTTTTCATGCTCAAAATGATATTGTAGTGCTTGACACAACACACCTATGAATAGTTCTAATGGTAGAACAATGGTCTCCAAAATCCCAAGTTAAGGGTTCGAATCCTTTTTTTCCTGATTGCACCAAATTTTGGTGGAGATAGCAGTCAATCATCGAACGTGATCGATTAACTTTAAAAGTTGTTGTGAAGGAATACACTTGATTTGTTGGAGCCATCAAAAAAAAAAAAATCTTTCAGAATTTAAATGGGTTGTTAAATAATTATACGTAAATCTTTGGCAAAAGGGCAACATGTTTATTGTCAATTTGCTTGCACATGCATAATTTGCGGCCTTTAATGGCGAGAAAGTTTATAGAAAAGATTGATGCACCATTTCGTGATATAATTTTAATTAAATATTAATTAGGCAATACATAGTCAATCTAATCTATTCATTCTCCAAATTAAAGAGGCCACCCAATAAATAAATTATATTTTTTTCTTATACAAAATTTTTCCGACATTATAATGATGTTATTTAATACCTAATAATATCTAATAGTAGATGATTAAAATACTCGTCCCTATTTTGTGTTCTTTTGAAGTTTAGTTTTACCCCTTGGTAACTTTGGGAGAACTCAAGATAAAAAGGTGAAGGTATTAGGTATAAAAACACACAAAACATAACAAAACATGCGTATTTGTACTTACTTATCGTCATGTAGAACTACTATCAATAAACATGAATTAAAACCTTGAAAAACACAACAAATGTGTAAGAAAACAATTGACGTAGCAAGAAGGTAGTTATTGTTTTGCCGTTCTTTTCAATTATGTTGCATGTAGACTATTTTCATCATTGTGAGCTTTTTTCCATCACTACCACAACCCTATATGGTTGCAATTGTCATTTAATGACCATGTGCAAAGAACTAATGTTAACCTTCTTAGTTGTAGGTACCATCTAGTGACCATGGACAAAAAAATGTTGTTACTTTCATGGGTTAAAACTACTAGCCAATAACCTTTTAGGAACGAAATAGTTAATTAATGAAACAAAGCCATAGTTTTTGACATCAAACAAACTAAGTACTATCATTTCACCAAGAAATCAAGATGAAAACAAAGAAAAAGAAAGTCCTAAACTCCAAGAGGCAACAAGGAATGAACATTCCACACCAAAACAACTAGAGAAAATGGAGTTATCCAAAATTATTTTGCAACAAACATAACAAGAATGGGGGGCCAACTTTAAGAGGTTCCCCATCACCCATATATACATGGGTTTTCCTTATCCCTTCCAAAATTTAAACACCTTATTTTCCAAAATCAACCTACTAATTCCCCTTCTAGGAAAATCTTTAAATCTTTTCTTAAATTAAGTAGCTACCTACCTACTTACCTACCTATTTACTTACCATCTACCTACCTATGTCCTACTTGCCTACTACTATCTATCTATTATTTACCAAAGTTACATATTTATTTACCTACCTATCTATATTCTATTTATCTATTTACCTACTTAATATCTACTTACATACCTACCTATAATTTACATAAGTAGGTATGAAAATTTTAAAACATAGGTAGGTAGGCATGTGTGTACTTATTTACCTAGTTAGATACATGTTAACCTACTTATGAAACAAATTGAAGTTCAAATGTTGTTATACACATTGACAAAAAAAATCATGGAAGTTCAAGGATACATGTTAAATCCATTTTGTATCATATTGTTTTGTAAAATGGCAAGGTGGCTTGATGACCAAAGCATTGGTGTGGAACCAAGGAGACCAAGGTTGAATTCCTTTTACTAACATATATTATGTGGAATATGTATATTTATATATATACCTTGTACATGTGTGTAAATGTACACCCTTGAATCTTTGTATATATTTGTTCCTTTCATACTTTCAAACTTGCAAATGTAGAAAGAAAAAACTACCTCTTCCTCCAAAAAAAAATTATCATCATAAAAATTTCTAAGATTTTATTTTGGAAAGAAGCTAATGTACTTGTCTACCTTATAATGTCATTGAGAAAGATTTAATAGGAGCAGTGTCAACCATTAAACTAATTTATATCTTTTACTAAACTTACAATGACTTTATAAAGGGCTATTTGACCTAAATCTATTGCTATTGACAAAAAAAAATTTAATTTCAAAAGTTCAAAAACATTTTTGTTAACTAACACCCCCCAATTTTTTTCTTGCCATAAGAACTAGCCATAGTGGATCACCCACCCCTCTAAATTCTTATAAAATGTCATTCCCCAACCCAAGATCTAGAACTATGAGACAACATGTTGAAACAAGACTCCTTAGATGCAACTTTTGAAAACATATTTAGAGAAGTTAATGAGAGCACAAGGAGAAATATTATAGTTCAACCCACAACCATATTTTTTAACATCTCACATAACATAACATTAGAAGGGAGTACCACAAGAGGAGAATGAACTATGTTATAAACTTATAACAATGATTATTCAAATCTCCCCATCATTACACATGGGGTTTCTCTACAAGCAACTTACCCTAATGGTGACCAAGGGTAGATTTAGTTGTTGTTGAATTTTTGAATTGCAATGACCATTTGCAACACTATGTTTCTACACCCATGAATGCTATCGAACAAGTTGCATGAGTTGCAAGAGATGCAACTCACCATATATATCTCACTCTAGTGCAACTCATTACAATTCTATCGCAACAACTACTCCTTTTCAACTATTATGTAATTCCCCTATGACTAGAACCATAATGTCATGTTGATGTTATTTTTAATCCATTCATCAAAATTTAACATGTGACATTATGAAAATTTTTGGGTGATTTTTTTTGAAATATTGATATCCATCATCCATTATGATTATTCATTTTAAATGGTCTTAAATTATGACATGTGGCACAATCAAAAATTACCACATGGCATATTAATTGAATTTTGGAGATAAATAAATTCACACACACATATATATACCTAGGTAAGCCAATACATAACCATAGGTAAGTAAGTTGGTAGCTCCTACATACCAACCTGCCTACTTACCTATTTACTTAGGTAGGTAAGTAAGTAGAAAGGTAGAATGGTAGTTAAATTAAAAAGTAGTCACATAATTTTTTTAATTTTGTTTTATGTTTTACTTTTAAGGTTAAGCTTTTACAAATTCATCCCAACATCACACATGTATTTTAATGTGAGAATACAAGAAAAGACACCTCATTTATATAGTTTGTGAGATGAGATCTTAAAGATAAAACATATGGGTTAAATCTTTTAGAATTGCACTTAATTACAATTTAGTTGTAACTACCAAAACAAAATTCCATCATCTTTATGTTTGAGTTTAATTTTGTAATTAATTATTTGAAATAATTATTTGATAATTAAATATCTAGATTGATTATTTGAATTAATTAATATAGTTCAGATAGTCAATTACCAAAATAACTATCAAATAATTAATTTCCAAAATATATATTTTTGACAATTGATGATCTAGATTCAAATAAAATTCAATAATTTTTCACCTAAATTAAAAAATGTTATCTATATTATTTGAATGAATTAATCAAAATTAAATAATTAGTTATTTAGATAATTATTTATTATATAATTATTTATCCAATTTTAAATATTTTAAAAATTATTATTTGAAATAATTAGCAAAAAAATTACTTAAATTTGATTAATGAATTCTTATGAGTAGTTTATTATATATTTTAAATTAATTAGTTCAGAGTAATTAAGTATATTACATATTAATTACTAATTAGTAAATTATTAATAAGTAATTCATTATGAAATATTAAATAATAAACATGAATTTGATTTAAAAACATCAATGTATATAGAGACATATCCATGTGTACACCTTTATTGAATGTTTTAAAAATATATACATTGCTTGGAATTTCAATCAAAAATAATCTTTCACCTTTGATGAAATTCTATGGTTTGATATGTATATATGCCAACATGATGCTGTGAGTTGCAATATAATGGAATATCATTAATACACAAATTGAACACCAATCACAAAAAATAGGATTATAATATTTACATAATGGCAATCTAGTGGTACAAATAGTTGTACCAATGGGAATCATAGTTGAAATTAGTTGCAAGCAAGTTGAAAGTTTCATATTTAATGGGCAATGGAAATGCACATATGTGATGTGATCGTATGTGTCAAGGCCATACACTAGTTGCAACATTAGTTGCAAAGTAATTGTTGATTGGGAATTAGATTTACATTAGTTGTAATGTAGTCAACACATGCAACTAAAATACAACTTGCCCAAAAGTCAAACATGATTAATTACAATCATATATATAATGGATACGTTCCACCATATAGGTGTTTTTTTTGCAACCAACTTGCAACTACAATACAACTTTTAAAAATTTTTGACATGACATTTTTATTTATTAATTCCTTGTATTTCCATGGGATAGTTGTAGTGTAGTTGCATATTACTTGTTTTGGAGCTCCAATTACAAGGTTGTGTGGTTACAACAAACATAATTTTTCATATTGCATTTAAACATTATTAATATTCAATGGTTTAACCATTATTAATGTGACACATGCAAATGACCTTGTCAACTATTAAGACAATTTTGTTAAGGGCAAACATCTAAAAAGATGGGCAAATTAATCCATTAGATATTTTCCCATGAATCATCCAATCCATTGATCAATTATGCATTATTTACAATTGCATTAAAAGTTTTTTCAAGTATTTTTTTTATTCATGAGATTGATTTTGAATTTATTCACATGTTATCATGATTTATTATGAATGCCATTATATAAGTAAATAAAAAAAATTGAAGACCAACTTAAATTACCATTTAAAAATATGAAATATTGGATAATGGACATTACATGTGTTTTGATACATATTAGTGTGATTGCACCCATTTGTATGATACTAATGATGACAAATATGACATCAACCCATTCTAGTTTTTATCAAATGGAAAATTTCTTTTTGACCCAATTTTAAAATTTCATCTTTTATTCCATGTTGAATTTATAATTATTCACTTCTGCTTCATGATTAACCTCAACACAATCAATTTCATTGGCATGTAATTATTAATTGATGAATCATAATTCTTTTGTTAAAATGAAATTTTATACCCTAGAACTTGGGAAGCTTCAACAATTCCTTGTTGAATATTACTTTATTTTGACTTTTGGACTTTGGTAATTACAAAATGAATTTCTAAGGATTTCAACATATGAAATATTAATAATAAAACAACAAGCGCTATCATAGTTGTGTCATTGCTTTATGTGTCTACTATGTTTCATAATTAAATGTTTTTACTTGAAATGCACATGTTTGAATTTGGGTTATTTCTACTAGTGGTTGGGATTTTTTTTTAATCATTAAAAAAGAAATTCAACATATTTGATTGAATTTTTTTACATTTCAATAAATTTAAAAATAATTTAATTAGTGCCAAACTTGCCCCAAGTTCTATGGTATTGTAGATTTACTTTGTCTATTTGTGAGCCCCAAATCTTGGTTCCCATTGGATTAGTTTATATTGGGTGTATTAATATATTTAATGTTATTGAAATATGACACCACATTGCCCCTCATTAACACCTAAAAGCTCATGCGCCAATTTTTAATTGGCTTTGCACACACACAAATACATCTTGCATCCACTTGCATTTCTTCATTATTCGTTTGTTTGGGATATTATATTTTGAATATAATAAATTATCTACCATTCAAATGCACATGCTTATAAATTATGGCTTTGTCTTTCATGCTATTGGCACATGATTATAATGTGTACATTAACATTCACAATTTTAGTTAAGCAAAAAAATGAATTTTGGAATGGCACACCATCTATAAAGTGGGGATGACTTTTGGGGTTACATTTTGACCTATGCATTGTTAAAATTGCTTTACATGATGGCCAACTTTAGTCAACATGGAAGGTAAAAACATTATAACTTGAACCATACTAGTCATTAAATATGATCAAACTTAGGTGGGTTATTTGTGAAGATATGTGTAGGTCAAATAAAAATCAAATATTAAATATGTAATTGGAGATATGAGGAGATTGCCCATGACAACTAACAAATTTGAATACTCAATTAATTATTTGCTTATGATGGTTAAGCTCACAAATAAAGTCATTCCCATAAACATATACTTTAAGTCATTCATCCTTGGATGAATTATCTAATTCAATTCATATTCAAATTAATACAAGTTGTTCAATCACAAGATGTCAATCCTTATGGCAATTCACATCAAATTGCAAATCAAATGGTGTTGGTAACAATGAATTAAGAATTTGAGTTTTAATCTTTGGCCATAGTGAAACACTTAAACTGATGTAATGCAAAAAATGGATGAAAGGGTATAATTTTCATTTGTTCATGACAACTATTGTAGTACATGTGATTTCATAACAAGTTTATCAAGTAATTAATTAAATTAAAAAAATAATTCCAAGAGGACCTTCATTTTCCTTCACAAAATTTTGTTTAAAAAAAAAAATGGAATTTGAAAGTTTCGGCATTTGAAAAGAAAAAAAAATTGTGCCAAAGTTGCCAAAGTATTACAATATGGCATCTTCCAATTTTAATTTTCTTTCCACAAGTTGGCAACAATTGGTTGTTATGGTTTTATTGACCTCATGTTGCTTATTGGCTTTGACCAATAGAGAGATGATTGTCCCAACTTAAAACTTTTAAAAAGGATTAAAAAAGTTACCTTTGTTGACATTGCAATAAATGTTGGCACGGAAATGGGATACATTGAATCCATGAGGATGATCTTGTATTGAACGATAATACTTCTTTTTAGTGAAGGTTTATTTCTCATTTGATATTAGGGGTATCATTAAAATACATACGTATATGGTGATCAAGCTTAGTATTCAATTAAAGGTTTGTCATCCAACCCATTATTTTAAGTATAAAGCCATTCAATCAAGTTAATCAAGTTGTTTTTGTTTTCTTCTTCAAGATTAGTTTCAAGTCAAAATGCAAGGGACTTGGGTCTATGAACAATATGAACATCATCATGAATCACAATACCATGGATAGAAATCATGAACACCATTATGATCACAAAGATAAAAGTAACACACACCATGTGTTTGCACACAATGATCATGAACATCACAAAAACAATCATGATCGTGAATGCGACAAAAGTCACAAAACTTATCATGCTCAAGAATGAGAAAAAAAAACACCATAAACACCACAAGTTTTAGACTACAACTAGTAGAACAATGGGAAGAAGAAGAATAATTGCAAGATGACATATATGGAGGTACTAGAGGGTGAAAAAAATTACAAAAGTGCAAAAAAAAAACATGAATCTCAAAGACTATAAACAACATATGCAAAATGGTAGAAAAAAAAGAACATGAAGGGATTGTTGAGAAATGATTCAATAATAAACCTAACAAAGGAGATTATATTGATACCTAGTTGAGAAATGACTCAACCATAAACCTAACATTGAAAATTGTAGCAAAGGAGAACATGAATTGATTGTTGAAAATAGAAATTACCCAAGCATAAACTTAAGAACATGTTAAAAAATGTTTTTCTAAGAATTTCTTCTTGTAGTTAAAGTGGTGATCATTCATTGGAACATGTACAAAAAGTTGTGATAATGCCTAACAAGATTTAGTCAATCTTGCTATAAACTAGAAATAAATTGCAAATCGTTAATGATTTTTTGGTATGTTTGAATACACAATGAAAATCACATATATAAGTTTCATGAATTTTTCCTTTTTGTGCTTCACTTTTAATGACTAAAAACCTTTAGAAACATTTTTTTCAATTTTTTGATTTTTGATTTCGCTTTTTGACAATTTATTGCCAATAATTAAAAATCTAATGCCCAATAACCCAAAAACTTGGGGCATTGACCTCAAATTAAGGTGGGTGGAAATCTTGCTATTGAGGAGGAGTCCTTAGCACTAACCATTGGCACTTTAAACATGGGCAATGGGTGAGACCCTTTCCATGCGAAAAAATGTGACAACTGGCATGGAACTACCTAGTTATGTTGTAAGATTTGATTTTCACAAGGTTTATTAACGATTAAAACAAAACAATAGGCTTATGTTGTTTTGTGCTTAGAAGTAGCCTACTGATAGGAATGTTGTCTTTTTATTGTGAGATTGTGTGTTCAAAACTACTTGGGGACAATAGAACATGCAAGTCCCACAAAACATATTTAATTATTTTTTCTTGCCTGTCAAGACACGGAGAAGTGCGGTATTAGAAAAGTAGAACCATATAATTCTATGGAGAGTGCAAAAAGGGTGCAAAATGACAGCCCCAAATGAGGGCTTGAGACAAACAGCTTGATGGAGGGTGTTTAGTGTCTCCCTAGCAATGCAAAAAGGGTGCAAATGAGGGCTTGAGAGAAAGAGCTTGATGGAAGAGGAGGAGGGTGTTTTAGTGTCTCCCTAGCAATGCAATGGTGACAAGGAGGAGGAGGGTGTTTTAGTGTCTCCCTAGCAAGGCAATGGTGACAAGGAGAATGTGGATTGCTTGTTGAGAAAAGACCTAAACCCTAAACCACAAATGATTGGTGTACCACAAAATGAGCCTTAAGTACTTTAGTACTCACACTTGTTGGTTGAATCTTGACCTATACACATAGTTTACAAACAAAACAAAAGACTTGCTCCTCTCTTCATCCATAACTGCTTGGAGCAGAGAATGTCAGGCCCTCATCATCTCCCCCCCACACATAAATAACTAGGTAGAGATTTCAAGCTCAAAATTGTCAGGTTGCCCAATATCTTCATGCTTTTGACCATCACATTACACATTGTCAGCTCCTGATCATTTTTCTTACACAAAAATATTCTTGGTGGATTTCATGTGAAAATTTGTCAGCTTGCCCCCAATCCCTAGCCTAGGCTAGGCTAGGCTAGGCTAGGCTATGGCTTTTTCCACCATCACACAAGCTACTAACTAACCTTTACCTCTTCTTCTTCACCTATTAACTCAGGTTAGACATATGGTTAACATACATAGGTAAGGGGGCTAGTGGGTGTTGTTTGTAGGTTGGTATTAAATTCAGAACCTAAGTTAACCACTATGGTTAGCCAAAGAACCAAAACCCCAATGAAAAAGTGTTTCCCTGTCAACTTACCATCCATCCCTTAGTTGGTTGCACTTGTGATGTTGATTCACAAAGAAAATATCACTACTATATTTTGGCCTAACTTTATTACTATTTTTTATTATAATAATGTTATTATTGTTTTCAGCTTTTGTATTAAGAGAGCACCCTAAACTCAATGGCTAATTAACTCAAGATGAATACTCAGGATGAACCAAGTTTTCATAACCAACTTATGGCTAAACCCATGAACCGAGCTCTTGTAAGCAACTTATGGCTAACTCATGATGAAATCATGAACCAAGCTCTTGTAACCAACTTATGGCTAAACTCATGATGAACCCATGAACCCAGCTCTTGTAACCAACTTATGGCTAACTCATAATAAACACATGAACCAAGTTCTTGCAACCAACTTATGGCTAACTCATGATGAACTGAGTTTTCAAAAAACCAACTTATGTCTAACTCATGATGAACCAAGTTTTAAAAAAACCAACTTATGTCTAACTCATGATGAACTGAACCCATGAACCGAGTTATTGAACCAAAGTTATGTCTTCTAACTCATGAACCAGGTTTTTATAACCAACTTATTATGGCTAATAAAGATATGGCCAATAATAATAATAATAATCATAATAATATTGTTATTATTATTATTATTATTATGGCCAAAAAATTAAGGGCCAAAATGTTGTTACCTACCTACCAGGTGAATACTTTTTTCAAACACTTCCCTCCAAAAATTTCAAAACTGTATAGAAGGACAAAAGGACAAATGATCATTTTCTTTTACTTTGTCAGTAGCTTACGTTAACTGAAGTCAGAATTTCTTTCCCCCAAAAGACAAATTTTTTAACCCCTTTTCTTTCCTTTTCACACTTACTTCCCTTGTCGGTCGGTGTGAAGAGGGATCGTCCTTCGGGTTCACACGTCCACGCTGCTCTGCCCTTGAGAGAAGAAGAAGACGAAGAAGAAGAAGAGAGACGTTAGCCGCCGCTGCACACATTCAAAAGAATTCGCGCAAAATTGAATTTGCCAAAGGAATTATGCGCAAATGCTTTGTGTGCGGAAGAGAGAATCCCTCGCTCGCTCGATCGATCGATTGTTCATTCACTGATTATAATTAATTGTTGTTGTTGTTTTTGATGGTGGAATGCTTCTTTCTTTCTTTTCTTTTGGGGGTGTTTTTGTGTCTGTGGACGTTTTGGACTTGAAGAGAATCAACCTTTTGTGGCTAGGCTTGTTTCATGGTGGACTGGAGCTTTTCGTTTGCATTTGTGCATTGTGAGTTGTAGAAACAGAGGAGTAGTAGTAGTAGTATTAGTAGTTCTTCTTTAGTTGGAAATTGTTTTGCAGTTGTAAGTAAGGAGTTTGTGCTTGCTTGCTTTGCTTGTTTGTTTTGTTTTGCTTTGTTTGTTTGTGTGCATGTGTTGTCGGTTTTGGGGGTCTTGGGTTTTGATATGCAAAGGGCTTTCCAAGCTTTGTGGAGTGAGGTTTTGAACTGAAGTGATTCTGGGTATCTTTTCTTTTTTTTTGCTTCTGTTTTTTGGTTTTTTGTTCACTGTAATGAGGAAGAGAAGTAGCGAGCGAGTTTATGGAGTTTCGGTTTTTGTCGAAAATTTGCTTACGGAAATAGTTGTTGAATTTTGGAGCTAAAATGTATGTACCCTTTCCTCCTTTGTGGAGCTGAGAACTGGATGTTATGCTTTTGTTGTTGTTGGGCTCATGTGTTTTTGTTGTTGTTGTTTGCATTTGTAGTTGCAGCAAAAATGTTTTCGTCTCGGGTCAGGTTTTGTCGTCAGCCCTCTCAATTGCTGAGCTCGCATTGAGGAGTTTCTTTGCTTCTTCGTTTCGGTTGCAATCTGGAGGTGGGGTTTCTCCCGCTTCCCTTCCAGTTGCGGTCCACGAAGCTTGCAAATCAGACTCGAAACAATGAGCGAGTAGGGTTGTTTCTCTGCTGGTCTTACTCTCCTCAATCCCCAGAGCTTTACGAGGATAACAGGTAGTCCGAGGCCGATTGGTTGGGGATTCTTTTGCGATGGCTGTGAAGTACAGAGGTGTGAGAGGCGAAGGCTTTACTCCAGCAAGTAGGACTGTGAGAATTCCAGCAAGAGCAGTGAGTGCTTCTGTGTCAGAGACCCAGCAGGGAAGAACCCATGATACCATCGGTGCTACTGCAAAGCTAAGAGAAGAAAGCTCAATGGACAATGTGAGGAAATTGCAGCAAAAGGAAGCTGCCGCTGCTGCTTGCATTGAACCATTCCAAGGCTTTAGCGCTGCTGCACAGTGTCAGAGTGATCGAGGGAGTATTGTATCTACATGCTTGAAGAAGAACGTAAAAGCATTTGGTCCGAATGTTTTGAATCAACCCTGCAATCAAAGTAGTATGTTCTCAGCTGCTGAAGAAGGATGCACTACTCAACATTTGCAGAAGGGTGGCGGTACAGTGCAAGATCACCCAGAGGGTGCCAGAAAGATGTTATCTCAGAAACCATGGTCGTATTCCACAAAATCTCCAGCTGCTGGGGGGGCCCCTCTTCTGCAGACAGAGAAATCCCCAGTTTTGAAGCCCGGATCATCAAGATTGCCAACAAGAGATTTGAAGCTGCCACTTGAGGCAACAACAACACCCACATTGAAGAAAAGGAAGAGCGGTTTGCAGCAGCAGTCCAGGTTTCTGCAGTCACCTGTAAGGGTTTTTCACTCACCAAAGGGACCACCCAATTCAGCAAAGGACAGGAAAGGAACACTGGAAATCAAAGGGAGAATGATGACTGCTAACCCTAGTAGTAGGCCTGCTATTAAGAACAAGCCTGGTGCCAGGGGGGAGCAAGGCCCATCCAAGGAAGGTGATAAAAAAAGCAGTGATGCAAGAGAGGCTGGGGCCAAGATCTCAAAGTTAAGAACAGAAACCCTGAAAAAAGTGGCAGTTAGTTCAAGTCCAATGCTGCAACGAAAACTAAATCCAAGGAAGTCTAAGGAACATGGTGCATTGCACCGGGCAATGATGCGCTCCAGCATTGATCTGTCAGTTGGGGGGAGGCGAGTGCGCCATCTCTCACAGGTTCTCAGAAATGAGAATGAAGTGCTGCAACAGAACCAACAATATGTGAAAGAGTTGCAGCAACTGCGGGATGAGATTGCTCAAAAAGATAAGGAGGTATGTATGTATGTATGTATGTATGGATGTGTGTTCAACATCCTCAACACTTCACCTTCAATGTGGGAAGCTTGGTTTCTAATCTGCAGAAGCCACACAAGCTCACATGAGTACTGAAAGGATCTTGCTCACAGCATTCCTTGCAATGCTTTTGTTCTTCTTCCAAGGCTTGTATCTTGAACAATTTTTTCTCTCTTTGGATCCTGATGTTTGTAGTTGTGTGAAAGCAGATTGAGAGGGCAAGGTCAGCAGGGATGCTCCTGAAGCAGCTCTGTACAACCCAGGGCGAAGAACTCAAAGCTCTCAAGGAAGCGTTTCCAGCCATTTTTAAGGAGATGTCTGAGATTCAAGAGATGAATTACAAGCAGGAGAAGGAATTGGACACCGTGCAAACAGTCATAACACCCCTACAAGCTGAGATTGCTAGTCTTCAAGAGAGGATTGCATGTCTCACTGCAGACCTTCAGCAGGTTCATCCTCCACTCTCCACCTTTTTGGCTCCCAAGAGCTCTTTTTGTAACCTGTTTCAAGTGTGTACTTCAAAGCATTTGGAAATTCAACATCTCCAGTGAAATCTATTTCTCACGTAAATGGATTGCTGCAATAATTTAGTGTAATCAGTTTGTGAGGTTTTTGTGTCTCTTTCCATTACATCCCATTACATCATGGGTTCCAGATGAATTCTGTGTAGATTTTCTACTTGAAAATCTATATCTGTCAGTTAACAAGCTCCTCAAAACCTAGTAAAGCAATGATACGGATGTTGATGTTTCGCAGAAGCTTAGCTTACATGCTTGCTAAGGGCCACATCGTATTATTGCAATGAAATCTTTTGTGTTTTTGTTACAGGCCAGGGCTGTGAGCAGCACACTGGCAGAGCGTCTTGAGAAGACTGAAAAGTTAGGTTGCCAGAGCTGTCGGTTGAATGATTCGTCAAAAGCTGCCAATAAGGCAGAGGCTGCGCAAGCACAGCGACTGAAAGAGAATAAACCCACAACATATCCGGGTGATCATCATGGGAAGCTCCTCCAGCAGTTGTGCATCTCAGCAGTTATTCAGGAAGAAGCTGCAATACAAGAGTGGTGGTGTGACATCAATCCTTTGCAAGAGTCTGCATGCTCAAATGGAGCTCTTCATATAGATGTTTCCAAGAACAGAAATATGGTCAGCAGTTTGCACACTGCTTCTCAAGGAGGCTCACAGAATCAGCATTATGGAGGTTCTTTTGTAAATTAACTGTGGGTGAGATGTTTGTTTACGATGACCCAAATGCCCATAAAAACTCAAAAGTCTTTTGAGGTTTTGTGTCAAAATTAGAAAGCTAGCCCACTGAATCTTGAGCATCCACAGGCTCACAGGAAATCAAATTCAGATGTTGACCATGACAATTTTCAAATGGTTTGCAACAGGTGCACATTCTGTGCACTTCAGAATTTTCCACCAGATGCTTGGACTGTTTTTGGGACATACCCAATTCCTAAACAGGAGAAAGAAACTACTAGAAGTGCAGACAGGTCGGAAAAATTCAGAGAATTCAAGAGCTGTTGTGTGTGGAGAGTGGTTTGCTGCATTGGGTTGGAATATTAGTTTTGCTCATTCATTGTTTAGTTGTTAGAAGCTTTGTACTCTCTTGGAGAAAACTTACAGTGCAGGTGCCATGTACATGTACCTTACAGATTTGTATACCATTTGCAAATTTGGCCAGAATCCAGGGTTTTTCTGACGCAATCTTTCAAACTTTGCACAACAAATAGTAGAGAGAGCATTGTATATTTTGGCGCAACAAGTCTTGTTAGGAGATTTTGGTGCTACAGTTTCTGATCTTTCATTGCAGAAGCACCTGAACCCCATTACAAGGTTGGCATACATATCTGCATCTCTAGGCTATGCTCCTTGATTGATTGTCTCTCTCACAAGTGGATTTGAACTGCCTCTTATCATCTGATGCCTTTGGACATCTTCACTGCAAGCTTCAATGCAATTTTTAAGGATTTACTCTTTGCACTCCAAGTAGAGAGAATGAATTTCACAGCAGCACTTGCAATTGTTGCACTCGTTCTCAAGGTTTGTGCATATAGCGTACTTGTTGCAGAAGTTCAACCTTAAGTAGTTCTGAAAAGAGTGAGTTGATGATTTATTTCTATATCGTGGAACACTAGACATTGCCAAAATTCTCAAGGATCCAATTCTAGGCCATTTGCACCTGAGAAGAAGCATTTCCTGCCACTGGGTTACAAGTCAATACCATCTATACATACATGTATGAATATGATTGTCAGAGTTGTACAGTTTGTGCTTCAATTCTGTCTTGTGGACTTCTTTTCTTTATGGGTTTGGGTTTCCTCTTTTGCATGCTCATTAACTGGTTGCTGTTATGTACTATGGATGCTCAAGTCCCCCTGGCCCCTTACCTTATGTTGAGTAAGGTGCCAGGTGAGCTCATTAAGGTGAGCTTCATCATGCTGCTGCACCCAACATAATGGGCAAGGCCAAAGACTGACATTAAAGGTCAGGTGGCAGATTCAAACAATTTTATAAACAAAATTTCACATTCAACAAAGATTCTGGTCACAATTATTATGAGTGTATGATCATCGCTGGAAGATTATGTCATGTAATGTGGTCAAGAAAGTGATGTAATCTGGAACTCTAGACAAGTTCCTATGCTCATTCTGAATTGGCCATTCATCAAGGGTGCTGATTCTGTAGATGCAAAGGACTGACATGGCCAATTCAGCCTGCTTTGAGGCATCTCTATTTTGCAGAATCTGCCATAGTGGCAGATTCTGTCCTTTCCTACTGACCTACCTGCAGACCTACCTACCTATTCTACCTACCTACCGGGCTCGCCTTTTGACTCACTACGAGCCATAACCGGCACCCAGTGCCAGCTCTCTAGTACATAATAAGACACTACTACCAAACTTTGGTGAGCAAATTCTCTTGAAAAAACTAATTTGGTTCTCTTCTTTGATCTCAAGACTCAGACTCAGTTCAGTACTGGTTTAGGGTTTAGAGTTTCAGGGTTTAGGTCTTTAGTTCTATGTCTCGGAACTAGTGTGCTTTCTTGATTCTGGTTCTTAAGTTTTCTTGGGGACTCTGGCAATGAAACCCACTCTCTCTCTCTCTCTCTCTCTCTCTCTCTCCCAAATTTTGGACATATGTAGTTGGGTCTTGGATTTTTTGGAAGGGTGTGTTAAGTACTTCACAATGAGATTAGCCAGACTACTAGTACACTAAACTAGGCCCGCACAAGATTTGGCACAAGATTTTGGTATTTACTAAGAAGGAAGGTTTTAGATTTGGGGCCCTTTGTTTAGTAAGCTGCACTGATCCTGCCTAAACTGGATCTTTCCTTTGGTACATTTTGTTTCCCAAAAATTGCAGACAGAGTATCTGATGGAGGATAATCTAAAAAACTTGCACCCTGCTCATAATAGAGTTCTACTATGAATGGGTAACTCTTATTATACTTCCTTCTCAAGATGACGACAATACGGAATAGAGGATAATCTAAACAACTAACACCCCACTCTGTACTAGGGGACCAACAAGGTAAGAAATTATGTCTGGCATTGCTTGTCACAAGAATTGATGGGCAAAGAAAAGCAAAAAAAAAAATTGCTATTCTGTATCAAAATGAAAGGCACTTTAAAAACAATTACTTATCATGATGGAAGACCCAAAAAAAAAGTGCTTATCAAATGAAAGGCAAAAATAAATAAATGCATGTCATACAAGCACATCTTGTATTATTGTATGGCTGCAATATTATATGCTTTTAAAATTTCAATTGAAACATTATATTAGTATAACCACACTATCTCATATCAATTCTAGTTTATGGTGCATATAGTGACAAATGTGTTGATCAAGTTGAACAAACTCAATCAACTACTTTAGAAGTACATGGTTGATGGTTTTTGTCATTGGCTCCTCTTTGGAGACAAGCTTTTTTGTGTTGAGTACATTTGTACATCTTTGAAATGTTTGCATGTGATGTTAAGAACCTTGGCCTTTTCATCACTAGTTTTTTTGCTCATTGTTTTTTTTAAGATGGTGGAGAGGAGATTATAATATGATGCATTTCATGCCCCCCACACACACATATTTGATTTACTTGGCTCATTGGAGGAGATGAAATGATGACTAGAGAATACGTATAGGTAATTGTGGACAAATTGAATGAATGATTTTACAACTTGCTAATTTTCAATGTTCCAAAATTGTTTAGTTTTAAGCATTGTCATGATGACAATGATGATTAAAATTGGTTGATGACCTAGTGGTTACATAGGTTGATGACAAACTTCACAATTGATAGTGCTTTGTGTTAGGTTGAATTGTTTCAATTCTCGATTGAATGTGAGACATGAATGTGAAAACAAAGGATTGTTTGAGTCATGGGCATTTTTGTGGGCACAACTAGTGATGACTAACAATATCAATTGGTCCAATGAATTTATAATAAAAAATACTTGTTATTTCAACCAAGCACGTCCATATGTGAATGAAGGTTTTTTAAACAAAATGCTTTGAAGAGTCATTTTTCAATCACATTTGGCATTGGACACATTATATGTTCTTTAAGCATGTGTCATTGTGTGGGATTGATGTTGTCATATGAATTGGAGGACAATCTTTGACATTTGGTGTGACAATAAAAATTACTAAATTCTATTGTTGAATTAGAAGTGAACTTTGTGTTTTTCAAACTTGTACGATTATAAAGTTTGTTCCTTGCAATTTGAGTTCATACATATGTATTTACATTGTTGGAACTAAAAGTAAACAAATTTTGCACATGTTGTGGTCCATTCTAGCAATGTGAATTGTCAATTTTTTTTCACCTTTGATTCTTTTTTCTTCTCAAAATGGTGTGCATTGGATGAATACAATGACAATGGATTTCGATTTGTTTGTAGCAAGATAGGATTTTGATGTTTTATACCAATCAATGTTTATGTTGAAATTATGTTTGAATTCAATTCTTGTGATTTCCCCTTGCAAATCATAAGATGTTCATTTCATTCATGGATGACATAAGTTCATTTGTATAATATCCATGTCAATGGCATTTTTTTAATGTAGTGCCATGTGAAAGACAATTTCAAAATTTTCTTGTCACTTTGAAAGGCAAGAACCCCTATAAAATTCTTACACTATTAAAGGTAGCTTATTATATTTCCTCCCCAAAATGGCAAAATATTAAATAAAAGATGATTTAAACAACTTGCTCCCACTAGATAAATATAGATGTACTATGAATGGGCAATTTATTATGCTCCCATTTGATGGTTGCTTGAACTTCAAGTTTGATAGAAAATAGTAAAAAACATGTCAACAAAAAAATTGCATTTTGAGGACATGCTTCATCATCATCATATATATATATTCATATGTGTAAACACACACACACACACACACACACACACACATAAACATAATGAGATTAATAAAATGTGTACATTATAATTTTCATGTAACAATGTTTTAATCTTTGAGGTCAAATTGCGGAATTTAAAAAAAATAAAAAGATGATTTTTGGGGTTTTTGGTTGCCATATTTTAAATAAAAATAATAATTCAGAAATGTCACTATAGAAGGAAGCTTGTATGATTTTACTTTGTAATTCACTTGTAGCCAAATTTGGGTAAACCTTTTATTATTATTAATGATAGCCACCTTAGCACTATTCTAAAATCCTTGAGAAAAAACCATTGATCTGTAAGATGAAGGTATCTCAATGTGTTGTTGGATGGAATCCATTGCTTAATATTTTATTCAAGGGATCATCATTTTTGTTTCTTTCATAATTGGTGAACTCTTTAGTGTGATGATGGGAAAAAATAAAAGAAGAAAACAATGATAATCTTTTCAACTTCACATTGTTGTATTAAGGTAATCTACTTTGAACCCTTTTTCAGGAATATATGGGCACCTACTACTACCTATGTAGGTGTGTGAATAGGACATGGTTGTAGACCTAGTAGAAGTTAATGTTGATTTGTACAAGGATGCTTTTTTTAAAGTCTAGTGGTTTCTAGTGGATTGGTTCATATGGCTTTGTATTTGATTTTTTGGGTTGTTGTTGTTGTTGTTTTTCAACTAATCTTTACTATTGTGACAAGTCACTCCATGTAATCCAACATTACAATCATGGGGTTGACAACTTTAAGGACAATTTTTTATTAGTTTGTGCAACATGAACAAATGATGCTTTTGGTAAAGAGATGTCACTTTGTCCATTGAATTGATAATTGCTTGTGTTTCATGAGTGGAGGTGGGAATGAGTGGGCAAAGTTTTGTAGGATTCCATGTCAATCAAAAGTGGTTTTTTCACTGAAAAAAAGTAAAGTTGCAAAATTTTTAACACAGTTTGAGGAATGGGTTTTTCAAACATAAAATTAGGCACTGAATAGAATTACTAGTACCTAGTAGTATAAAGTCTTGCAAAAACCATCCATCACCACAGGGTTTAAAAAAGAGCCTTCCAATAGTCCGACCTCGCAAACATGCTAGTTTTGAACACAAATTTCCATAACAATTAAACAAAAATTCACTTTGCATCATTTTTCAACATGATTTTTTTGGTGGAGAATTTTTGCCATCTTGCACAAAAAAATTCAGGAAAATCTGAATAAACTTATTTTTTCAATCAAAGATGTGCCACTTCTGTGCAATAAAACAAATTCAAAAAAGGGATTTGGCATAGTTTTCCCCTAAATGTCATGGATCCAATCATTTTTTATGTATGTATGAAGAGAAATAGTATTTTTAGGGTTTTATATCAATCATCCCTAAATTGTAATTACTATACAATACTTTTTCCCCGCCCCCCCCCATTGTTACTAGGTACTTGTTTTTTTTTTTTTTTGGGGGTGGGTTTTTTGGGTAAAAAATACCCAAAAGGTATGTTTTGCATTAATCAACTGACCACATTATTTCATCCATCCAGCCCTCCAGGGTTATTGTATCCCTGTAACAAATTGGAACATGTTGATGATGTCCATGGGTCCATGAGACCCCATATGGTGTCATTAAAATCTATCCATCAATGGATTTCCTTGTCCCCCCTTGAGAAATGAAATATATTATCTTGACTAGTCTTTAGAGCATCTGCAGGCTCCAGCAGGTGCTCAGCATGTGACCCTGCAATAATATTTCTCACATCCAAATTTAGTTGTCTATTTTTTTTCCAACCCCACCCATAAAACTAAAACTGGGATTACAAATAGGTGGGAGACTACTAATAGCAAAGCACCTGGACCAATCACTATGATTGGCCAATCAAAACAAGGTGCAGAAGTCGGATTTATTACACTCCTTTCTGACGGGTGTAAGGCTGTGCTGTGCTTTTACCAGCCTCAGCAAACAATGCAGAAATGTTGGGCCAAAACCATTTTTTCTGAGCCAAACTGGCATGTTTTGACTTTTCTTTGTCTGATTTTAATTTGTGGGGTCAACACATATGGAGCACCTATGGAGTTGCTCTTATAGATAATAGAACACTATTTCAAATTCCCTGGTTAAGTGTGAAACCCATCCATCCAAAGTCCAAGATGCAAGAGGGAGTGAGACACTTCTAGGTATTTTTTGAATTGGGGAGAGTGGGAGGTAGGGCACACTAATGTTCATGTTTGATGAAGGTCTCAAAAGGTATGTTACATGTACTATTTGGAGCTTGTGTTATGTAGGACAAAGCCCAAGTGTGAGGGGACATTCCGAAATAATCATTTTGCAAATGTCCCCCACTTGTGGGTCTTACTATTCTTTCAATTTAGGGAATGTCCCCAACCAATGGATCTTACCCAAGGTCCAACATGAGTTGAACCTTATTGTAAACCTAAAGATATGCATATCACAAGGCAAAAGGACAAGGGATCTTACATCTACCATTTACAAGGGGGGGGGGTACTTTACATCTATTATAGGCATTAGGTAGTAGGCGTGAGATCCCTTGCCCTCCTAAATAGTAGACATAAGAAGCCTCACTACACCTACTATAGGCATTAGGTTGTAGATGTAAGGTCCCTTCCCCTCATGTATAGTGGGAATACGCTTCCTCCTATAAAAGAGGAGGGATGTTCATAGTCATAAGTGTGCCCTCCATATACATTAGGAAATTTCTTAGAATGCTTTATGTGGCATGTGTGACCCAAAACTATACACCTTGTTGCAGAAAATGACCTAGTTGTGAATGTTCAAAAATATTGAATAAACATTAAAGATCCACAAATTTGCTAAACTCCTTTTTTTTTTGGTTGCATTCCACATATTCCTTTGTTAATCCATGTTATAGAGATCAATCTTGCAGAAGCACAATTGCGTAAATGCATCAATTGTCTCTCCATGTGATTCATGATCAAATGAAAGTTTTAGTGAAATTTTGTTATGAAAACCCTTTCTTAAAAATATCAATTCTTCATAGGAATCATAACAATCCTTTTTTTAAGGTCCATAAAACTTGGATGAGTGGATAGATATTCAATATTGCTTTCAGATGTTACTCTTTCCATTTACATTCGAGGGACATTTTGAGATACTGGTCTTTAGAAAACAATAAACATAATGGTTTGAAGTCATGAATGCCAAACTAGCATCCACAAATTGGTAGAAAGAAAAAGGCATAAATTCATATATTTCATTTCAAATTTGTGTTAGATTATGTGCACTACCCAACTTGTTTTTGTGATACTTCCATTCTTAAAGGATGATTAAGGTGATGTGCACTTTTTTTTTGGATGTGTATTTGCATGCCATTTACCATGGAAAGTATTCCAAGAAATTTCCTAGTATATTTGGAGGGCACCTTATTCAATTAATAATTCCTCCTAAAATATAAGAGGCACCATACACCTACAAGAGAGGCCTCTTCTAGGCATGAGGTGCCTCTTATTTTTGTTGACTCATGATTTAAGAATGTTTACATTTATGGTAATGTTTTTCTTGTGCTTTCCGATGGGTGAAGCCAATGGGTGGGGAGCTGGGACTAGTGTTGTATAATTCTTCCTTTTAAAGAGGATCTCCCTTTTCAATTCTACCATTGTGTATATATATATAGATGTTTTTGGGTGTCAATGTTGAGCAATTTTTTTATGAAGACAACCTTTGGTCTTGATTTTAACATTTTTTTTTTTTGGGGAGGTTTTTTAGGTACAAATTTGAGCTTAGTTCTTTCAATTTTCAAATCTTTTGGATTTAGTTTTGGCACAATTTTTTCAAATTGAAGAACTTTTAAGCCCAATCCAAAAATTGAGTTTGAGTCCATGTACACATTACACACATTCCAATACCAGAAACAATGTATAGGTTAAAAACAAAAGGCATTGCTTGGAGGGGCTTCACAAGTTTGAGCCCTTATGAGATTGAAATGGGTGAAAACTTGTGAAACACTAAAGGGATATACCTTATCTTACGTAAATCATTTTGGAAAAAAAAAAAAAATGTTCACCCACTCTACCAGCCTAGAGAGTGGATTACTACCCATGCCCAAACGAGTTCATGGCCACTTGTAGGTTTATGGTGCCTCTTATATAATCAGCATACACCTACAAGAGGCCCATACACCTACAAGTGGCCCACTCCAAATGCAAAAGGATTTTTTTTCAAAATTTTTAAATTTAAATTTAAATTTGTTGTATTTTAGATTGGGCTTATTCCCAAGGATTCCCAACTAATTAAAAATTAACATTTAAATATAAAGTTGAAGCAACCTTACAACTTTTCCAAAAAAAAATCAACTTTCTTAAACCAAAAAACCTCACACTAGGTTAAAAATTTCTTTTTTTCATTATTCTAGTTTCAAAAGTACCAAAAGGCTAATTCCATAGTTTGGTTCTTGAGCCAAGTTCAACAAAAAGGTGCTAGTTAAGTTCTAGGTTACAAGAACTTGAGCTTAAACCCTTGTATTTAGCATTGCAAACTAGATTGAAACATTCCCAAAATGCTGAGCGAGACTCAACTAGAATTGTGTATGACTAACACATGCAATGCATAAACATATTACATTAAGTGTGGAAACTTTGAAGGGTGTTTCATAATGATGGTTAGGGCTAGACATATTATGACATGCATGGCCCAAAAATATACGTCACCTTACATTACTTTTAAAAATTGACATATTGAAAATCAAGACTAATACTTACACACAAAATAAAAAAATAGTAAAATTTCATATTTAAACTAACTAAACAAATATTGAAGGTTCCCCAACAAGTTATATTCAATTCCAAAGTCTTTTATACAAATTTAGATTTCCACATATAAACTATCCAATGAACCTTCACCAATACATGTGGTGAAGGTCATTTTTGTATAAGGATGCCCACATACATGCTTCAAGTGTCCCATAAATAAGAAATGACCAAGTCAAAGGTTTTGGCTTGCAAATTCAACTTTTGCATGTATTCACATGTTATTTTGCAAGTTCTTGCAAAAATACTTTGTAATCTTTAAGTGTTAAAATTTGGAGGGGCATTTAACCCCTCAAGGTACCTCCCCCAAATGTCCAAAAACTTGTTTTGATTATGTCAAAACCTTAAAGAACTAATGGCTATTATTTCAAAAAAGGTCAATATAAAGGCAATTATTTGTTCAAGTTTTTTAAAACCATGGTTATGAACCTTTGATTTGCACTAATAATTGTTGTAGACTTTGTTCCTAGGTTTCTAATAATTGTCTAACACTGGTTATAGTTAGGCAATGTTGGGTGGGTATTAAAATCCAATTTAGAACCAAGTTAGGTTTTAGGTTGATTTTTGTCAAAAATTGATGATTATTAGCTGATGTAAAAATTGTTGCTTAAAAAATAAAACCGATGTTTGAAGTTGGAAGAACTAACTATGCTTAAGAACGGCCATGAAAATTTTATGGTGGAACTTCATTTTAATTGCAAGACTTTTTGGATTTTGGGGAGGTTAGAGGCAATAGCCATGCCTCTCATTACATTTATTTTTACTATGTATTGAATCATGGGGAAGTGCAAAGTAAGGTATAAGCACATTAGAGTGGAACATTATGAACATCACAAAATACATAATTTACAAATTTTAGTTATAGTTAATTCTAACTTATATGTGTAAATGATGGAATAGGATTCATGTAACAATGAATTCAATGATTAAAACATAAGGCATAAAAATCATGGCAATATTTAAAATTGAAACTTCATAATGGACTTTTGAAGTTACACAACAATTATGTGATAGTTCATAATAGTGAGAAAAATTTACAAATAGACTCCTTGAATACATCATAACATGTGATATATAACAAAAAATTGTATGTATATAATAAATACATGAATGTAAAAAATGATCGAGCCACGTAACTTTATTTTTTTTCAATATTTTTCTTGATTATTATTATTATTTTTTTAACGAAATCATTTATCGACAATGAATGGCCAATTTGGAGCTCACTTCAAAAGAAATTAATAAATCATATAATTCCCTAGAGTGGGTTAAAACTTTGATGTTGCACAAAGTTTGTTATATAATTTTTGTGTTTCAATACCTATGCAACACCAAAATACAATGCACCTTTTACATTAAGAAATGCTTTGATTGATTTCACAACTCGTCCTTTTTGTTCCACCCAAGAGTGCTTATGTCCATTAGTAGTCAGTTGCCAATCTTTTTTTTTTAATATCTTGGATTTTGAAGAGGTGAAAATAACAACTGGCTTTCATTTATGAATTTTAGTAACTTAGAGAACTAGCAACACATGATTGGTTTTTATCAATGGAAATGGAACTAGTTGTAAGAATTGACATGCGAAAGAAATTTGAAAATATAAAATTGCCACAACTTTTCATAATAGAACTTGACATGATTGCCTTTTGAAAATTTAGAAAATTGTCGAACATTGGCAATTATCATCTATTTATTGGTATGATAATCATCATTTATTCACAATTAATTTTTATTTTAAAAAAAATTTGTCTTAAGTATGACCTATATAATGATAAGGAACTTTAAACATGAAAAGTGGGTGGGCTTTTCGAGTTTAGTTACTGAATATATATTTCATCTTGTAGCACAACCAAGATCATCCATCCATTTGCATTTATCACTTCCATGATAATGGTGGTGGTGGCCCTTTTCAAAAATTCCCAATCACTAAGAGCATTTCCATTGCACTATATTAAACACCCCTTCAGACCACAACCTAATGGTGTTGAAATAAATATGTTGGTGTAATGGGCCCACCCCACCCACATCAAAGAAAAAGTATTAGGCCTAGTAGTTGGAGGTCCTCATATCCACAACAATGCACAAAATAATGTCATCACTAAAAGGTTCGGTATAGTGTGAAATACAAAGATGTTTATTTCTTGTGTTTATGTGTTTGCTTGATGTTTGTTTGTTTGTTGCTTGTACTTGTTTGTTTCAATTTGTTTGATTGGTTTGTTTTTGTGTTTTTCATGTTCATCATGTATTTGTCTTCTTTTACATTAACAAGCATGCAAGTATGTTTTCTACTTCTTGAATTATATGTTGGACAACATATTTGTGAATATGGTGTTTTGTCCATCCACCATATCCACTCCCCTTGTCCATCCACCATATCCACTCCACTTGTCCATCCACCATATCCACCATATCCTTTTTGGCCCTTTATAACTATTAGATTCATTTTCAATTTTGCCAAATGTTCTTGTGATACATTAAAAACATTTTTGTATAAGTTTATTCGATTTAAAAAAAAGTAATCACTTATTACAATGGAAATTAAACAATGGTTACATTTTAATGTGACTTCTTAAGCCCATTTGGACTTGTGTTGGTTGGTTATTTTTTCTTTAACAACTATTAAACATGTTATTTTTTTAAAATTTATTTTGGTACCACACAAGTTATATATATATATATATATATATATATTGTCAATCATGCATAAGGGTAGATTATCAAAATTGGTTGAAAATTATCAATTATACACCAATTATAGGGCATTCCAAAAAAAATTTTAAATTTATTATTTATTTTCTATTTTTTGTATTAGTGTTTAAAGATTGGTAACCTACATGGATAGTAATTGGGTCATCTATGCAGGTTATTAGATTCTTGAAAATTCAATACCAAGCATTTATAAATTAAATTGGTTATCAATGTTATTAATAATTGGGTTAATACAATCATTGATATCTTGATGTTTTAAAAGAATCAACAAATGCTAATTTACACCTTGAATTTTTTTAAAAATGATTGGATTATTTTTAATTTATCCTATATATATATATATATATATATAACACATTATTGTACAAATATAACACACATTTTAAACACTGACTTAATTATGAAATTTGTGAACATGTTAAGAAAGAACTAATTACATCCTAAATGATTCCTATGAGCATGGTTGAACCTACAAGCAAGTTTGCAAGGGGAGTGACGAGGCAATGTAAGAATGGGGCATGGTGGTTTTGTAGCAAGCTACAACTTCCAAACTCCCTATCAACATGATTATTACAAGGTGAGTTTGCAAGTTTGCATTGGAGATGCTCTAACAACAAAAGTATATCATTCATGTCTTGGGTTGAACCAGAATTGGAATTGTTATTGAAGAATTTGAGGTGGAACTGGAGATAGTTCCATTTATGTGTGGAACCCGAGCTGAGATAGTTATACTTTATTAAATGAATTGAAACCCAAGGTTCTTGGTAAAAGTAAAGAACCATCCAACACTAGTTGCTACTACCGAATCTATTGAGCTAGTTCTAGCTACTGACTTTACCTAGTCTGAAAGCTCAATAAGAAGGGTCCTTAAATCAGCCATGGGTGCTTATATATGTTTGTGTGTTGCCTGCAATAAGGACCCATTGTTTGATTTAATGTCTTCCCTTTCTAAATAGAGGAGTTATTAGAGTTACTTGCAAAGGAAGGAAAATCCAGCACCAGAACCCTGAGTTTGGTCATACACAGAGTAATAATTTTTCAAAAAAAACTTGCAAAAAAAGTACATTAACATTAAAGAAAGGTGAAACTCAGAAAACCATCGATTTCAGTGATAAACTCGTTGTCTGATATTGTTTGTTTTGAGCTAAAATCATTTGTTTGCTTTGTAAAGCTTCAGTCTCAAGAAAAACCTGTCTTTCCTTTTTCCTGAGCGCCCCCACTGCTGCCACATATATATTATTCACTGCTCCTACATGTATAACTACTATAATGAGTCTCAAACCTTGTACACTAAATGCTGAGTTTCAGCATTTCATACTGAGATTTAATAAAATTTCCTTACTTTGCAGATTGGGGGGTGAAGAAGACACGTTGGCAGGGTGACTTTTCGAATCGCTCTGTTGATTTTGAAAAAATCTTGTTAATTTCAAATAGCTCCTAATGATGTGTCCCCAAATACATTGAATAAAATTGAAAATTTGGAAATAGAAATGGGGAGGAAGAAGCCAAGGTGAGTTTTTAATTATGATGAGGAAGAATGGCAAATGGCAGGCAAAAAAAACATTGATAGCCATAAGATGGTGTTCTCACCTAATTTTGTGGAGAAAGTTTCTAAACCCAATTTGGGGCGAAGAGAAAAAAACTCAAAAAGAACCACACAAAAGAGCTTTCTTCAAAGCCACCAAAAAATTGAAAGTGTAACGATTTGTCGGGCCCAGGGACAGGGACTATCGCATTGGATCCAACTTTTGGAAGTTTTACCTTACTAGAACCCGTTTCGCATTAGGTGAACCTGTTTCTTTGGTGGAAGTGTTTAGACTGTTTAGATTGGAACGGATTTTTTGGGTGTTTAGAGTGTGAACACAGTAGGTAGATGTACAACATCTTATCTATTGGCAGGGCCAGCGTGTTTGTGATGCCTTGTTCCAGAGTGAACCAGCACCCACCAATGCACCATGTGGAATGGATGGTGTGTGAACAGGGAACACTCTTTTTTAATGTAATTCTGTCCCATATCTAATCTAACCTAACCATGGTTGTTAGCTAATGTACTAACCACCCACACGTATTCCTCTTCCTATGGAGTAAACACCAAGTGTCCTAACTACATATACGGTAACAAGGCTATCCCAGAAGCAAATACCAGACCAGTCTGGTGTGACCTAAGTCTGGTACCAGCTTAATACCAGTATCAACTGGGAGGGACTTGAGGTGATACCACTTTCATACCCGTCTTATACCCGTCTATATATATCAGGCATGTACCCGCCATATACCAGCCCCAAAAATCAGTGTTGAGCCTAATACTAGTTATTACCAGGCTGATATCAAGTTTTGCCCCCATGAATGCCCTAAAGAAAAAATTGGAGTCCTGACAACCAGTGTAAAAAGGTTTCAAAACAAATTGTTGAAAACCCTCAAATCCACCAGTGTAAAAAGGTTCCAAAACAAATTGTAGGTTCCAAAACCTCAAACCCAGCACCAGTGTGAAATAAGAGAATTTAGTTAGTGCATGAGAGACCAAATCTGATAGTCTCTGTCCCCCTGTAATAAGTAGTCAGGGCAGGTCCCAACAAATGTGAAAAGAGCATCAGGTTTTTTTAAATTTTTAATGCTCAAGTAATGTCCAGCTGATTCACCTGTTTTAATAGCCAGTAGGTATAAAAGCTGGCCTTTAGAAAACTGACAAGCAGGGTTTTTATTTTATTTTATTTTAAATAATTTTTTTTTATTTTTTAAATTTAATTTTAAAAATATTTTTAAAAATATTTTAATTTTAATTTTTTTGAATTTTTGAATTTTTTTGCCTCAATTTCATGAGGGTAGGTGGACTGAGGGTTTAGCCAAATCTGGCTATGCAGCTACAGGTCAGAGAGAAAACTCGATTCTAAAAAAAATCCCACTATATATAGTGGGTGAATTGCAAGAACCTATAGTCTAAAATATGGCGATTTTTTCAACCCTTTTTCTCCTCAAAATGTGATTTAGAATTTGGAGGATTTATTTCTCAGAAAATCCTTTTGCAAAAGTTGTAGGCTCTTTAATTTTTGCCACTTGGTGAGAAAAAAAATTGGAAATTTTCTTTCCTTTTAGTGTAAATGTCACAAAAAAAAAGGTTTTTATTTAATTAATTAATTAATTAATTTGGGGACAAACCACAAAACTGGGGGGAAAAAAAGAAAAAAAGAAAACACTTTCTCTCTCATAATTTCCTCCTTTGTTGTGGTGTCTTATATTGAAGCAAAAGCTTAGCAGGAATCCCCAACTGTAAGAACACAAAAACAATCCATTACTCCATAGCACACACTAGCTAGTACTGCATGCCCATCTCATCATGCATGGCCCACAATATTGCTAGCTAGCTGCATTGCATGCACTACCTGGAGATTTGGTTTGAGGCTTGTTATGGGTCCCCAGGCAGGGTTTTTTTTCCCCCTTAAAAAAAGGATTTATTTATTTATTTCTTCATTCATACTTGAGATGCTATAAGCCTTGAGATGCAACATCTGAAATTTGAAAAAAAAAGTATCACTGCCGTATGTGCATTGTTGGGAAGCAAGCGTATCAAATTCAGGTATCAAATTCAGATATCATCAGTCTGGTAGCAGAACTAGAGTTTCTTCAAATTAAACTGCCTCAGCAGAACTTAGATAAGAAGACTTGTGTACATACATACATTCATTTTCCCGTATCATTCATTTCCTTCTTGTTGTTGTTGTTGTTGTGAGATTTTATTGCAATAATATTTGTCGGGTTAATACTTCATGAAACCATTAAAAAAAAGACACCCATTACAAGATATTGTAGTACTGTGTACACAAGGAGTGATACTTATTTACATGCTGGTTGCCTTGTACATGCTTCCTGCAGGCTCTTCGTCCTCCTGTCAAGTGCAAACACGATTGTCCCCTCTTAAGAAATCAATCAATTGCATAGCACAGCTATAAAGCTTGCCACAGGGTCAACAAGTTTAATCAAGTTAGTTGGGGAGGCCAGGCTGGGTGGTCTGGTATATATATATATGAGTGAGGGAAGAGAGAAAAAAACAAAGAGTAAACAAAAAAAAGAGATTTCAATTTATAATGGGATTCTGATGAGCCATTGGAGCAGTAGTACAAACAAGCAAACAAGCCAGACAGCCAGCAACAACACAAAAATCTGATCTCTTCTTGTTGTTGCTGTTTTGGTTGTGGATTGTAGTAAGTAGGGGGAAAAAAAAAAAGAAAAAAAAGTTGCAGACTGATGATCATCACCCATGTCCTTCAGAAGAAGGAACTGATAATATCCCTCCATTCCTTTGAAGAGTACAACAAAATTTCTAAGGAGACAGAGTACTCATGTATGAGTCAACAAAATTATCATAACTGGCAGTAACTTAGAGTGGGGGGGCGTTTTTTACAGACCTGGATTGTTGGACTTCAGAATGATCCATCAATCCTTAAAGCTCTGCAATCAAAATTTGACAGCCAGAGAGAGAGAGAGAGAGAGAGAGAGAGGGAGAGTCAACCCAGTTTTTGTGTTAAGTAGAAAGACTTCCTATTGATCATGTCAGTAGTATATCATTGCACAGAAGAAACCCAACAAACAAACAAACAAACAAATACCTCAAGCTCTTTTGTTTTCTTAAAAGAATGCAACATTGTTTGTATTATAGGGAAGTCTAAGATGAGGAGGAGGAGGAGGAGGTGGAGGAGGAGGAGGAGGAAGAGGAGTAGAGAGAGAGAGTTTCAGAAAGCACAAAAGAAAATAATTCATGAAGCTCAGAGGTCATAAATTTCTTTACCAACCAACCAAGCCAGTGCCCGGCCTAATTTCTGTGGACATACTTGAGGTTTTGTTTTTCTTATAGTTTTTTTTGTTTTTTTGCTGTTGCAACATCACCAGAAAAAGAGTAACTAAGTGATGTTCAATAGCAATAAGCAAAGCAAAGTGCAAAAAAGCTACCATAGTTATGAGAAGGCACCATAGTTGAGTAGCAGGTTTCACCAGGTCTCTGCTGAATAAATTATTTAATTTTGAAAGACAAACAATAATCCCCAATGTTCCAAAAGATGCTTCATTTTCCTTCACAAAAAATTCTCTTTGAGAAAATAAATAAATATATATATATATTTGAAAATTTCAGGATGTTTAAAAATAGTAAAATTTTTCTCAAACCTTCTATTCAACTACAGTACTCTTTATATATTTTATGGAATATGTGTTACGAACTAATAAAATATTAAAGAAATATATTTATTAAAATTTAAAATAATCTAGATATATTTTACATATGATTTTATAAACAAATTCTGAGAACCCTATTCAAACTTGGGCTCCACGCTGGTTTCGCACTATGGATGACAATCAACTCAACTGATGAAAAAAAAAGGATTTTTTTTGTGAAAATTAAATTCCATTCAAATGAAAATATTGAATAACATTGCATGCAACTTGAATTGAATTGAAGAGAAATGTGATACAAATTAATGCAAAAGGTATTGAAAAAATGTACTCACGACTATGGTGTTGAGAGAAAAAAAAAAAATCTTCAAAAAAGCACAAAATTAAAAAAACCATGATTTCAGTCTTCTTTACTTGAGAATCAGCTAAACAAATTCCTGAACATATGTTTTTTCAAAAGCCCACGATTTCAGCCTTCTTTACTTGAGAATTGACAAAACAAATTCCAATTTGGAACCATCCAAAGGATAACATATGAAACCTAAAGTAGTCCTACCCTAAACCAATTCCAACAGGAATCATTATCACATGAATTATAAAATTGACGTTTTTTTTTCTTCAATAAGTTGCATTCTAAATTATATTTTTCTACTTCATTTGAAAAATGGAAATAACTTCCCTTAAAAAAAGCTGCCATCACAGTGACACATGTCTTGATTCTAGAAGAGAAGAAGACCCACTTTGGTTTCTGTCTTTTTTTCGGTTTGTGAAGCCTGACTCCACTAGTACATTGCTTGTAAGAAGAGCAAAGTTCTCATCCATAGCTATGTTTTGTGCTCTGCTAATGCTATGATGTCAAAAGAGTTTGTCGTCAGTTTGTTTGTTGTTGTTGTTGTCGCACTGTCAGTCTCAGTCAGCCCTGCAGTTTCTCCAGAAACAACTAAATAAGTTTAGTTAGTACTCACCAGCTTCTTGATTTTGATGATCATGATGATGATACCGCTATGTCGTCGCCTCCCACTTTGCATCATGATCGAGCTTCAAAAGCCACAAGAAGTTTCAAACACTTTGAGTAAAAAGTCGTCTGACTCTTTGCTATTGCACTTGATTGATTTGTGCACAGCCAGGGCAGTGTTTCTTTGGGTATGCATGATGAGAAGAAAGACTTCCTGGTCGCCAAGGAAGCTGCAAGCATGGTGATGGACATAAAAACTCCAGCTATAATAAGACCTACTACACTTCCTTCAATAAACTCTGGAGACAAGAGTCGCAGGCATGAATGACCTCACAAACTGTCTCAGTAACAAGGAAAGTACTATCCACCGGGTATATACACCGGGTATAAAAACGAAAGGAATGTCACTGTGGTACCCAAAGCGTTACCTTCCAGGTAAAAAAATTTGAAAAAAATTACCGAGGTGGTGGTTTTTACGCCAGGTAAAACCGTCCGGCTGGGGCGTTCCCAAAATAACCAGCTCTCGGCCCCTTATTTGGTAATGCCCCTGCCCTGGGCCTTTACCCTACTCAAAATACCCTCCAAGTTCCTATGGACGCTCGCCACTTTGGCTACCAAATGTTTTAAAAATGGAAATTATAAAATTAAAATTATTTTATTTTTAAAATAATAATAATAATAAATTAATTAATTAATTAAGAAAAAAAAGAAAAACAGCTACTGATCCTCCTGCTGCACCTGCTGATTATACTGAACAGAAAGGATGAGAGATACTTGGATGAGAACATATACTGAACCGAAAGGATGAGAGATACTTGGATGAGAACATCGAGTCTAAGTACTCATCGACAAGAGCCGACAGAACGTCAGAGGCTTGTTTTCTTCTCTCTCTCTCTCTCTCTCTCTCTCTCTCTCTCTCTTTAATTTAAATTTTAAATTTTAAATAAATAGTTATTTATTTATTTTTGGCGTTAGTTCGGTGGATCGCCCGCGGACAGACCTGGCTGGCGACCGAAATGCGCGCGACGGATGTCCATTCCGCGCCGTTGGATGTATTCTTCAGAGGTGTGCGTCACGCTGAGCAGCGGAAGCAACCAAGCTCCGCGAGTACCTGCAACAACAGCCCATGTCGACAAAGGGGAGTCGGGGTGCCAGTCTTTCGGGAGGTACCCACTCTCATATCTCGAGAGTTTTTTGTTTGTTTGTTTGAAAAATGGAATTGCATTCAATCCGCGGCTTCATTTTATGAAACCCTTTTTTTTTCGTCGTCTGCTGGATTGGAGTGATCCATAAGATGACGATGAGAAGAACAAGAACAAGAACAAGTCGGCTCCCTGGACGTACCAGAACTTCGTGTTTGTGTGTTGCCGCAGTGGTGTGTGTCGAAGCAGGCAGCAGGGCGCATTCCTCTTGCTCTGCTGCTGCTGGGAATAGTAATCCCGGTTCAGTCTCCGTCAGTGAATTCGCTGGCGCTGGCTTCATGCTCACGCATGAATCTGCACAACCCATCACTCTACGATTGAGGTAATTCCAGGATAAAAGACAGCGGGGCATGAATCTATCAGTACGGCGAAGGAAGGAGCGAGCTAGGGGGCTTTGAATGCGACAGCGAACGTCGAGATCGAGACAGAGACAAAGAAATAGAAAACTGACTCATAGCTTGACTAGCCTTGGTCGTTGACTGGAAGAGAGTCCGGGTGTGGGTTGTTCGATCGATCGCTTCCCAGTTGCAATCTTTCTGATGATCTAGAATAAACTCATGTGTTGATTCACACTACACTGCAGTGTACATCACTGGCGGTAGACGTGCGGTTGTTGCTGTTGAGCTTCAGTACTTCTTTACTAGCTCGTGGACTTGTTCCTCTAGGAGCTAGCTGTAAGTACTTGCTCGCCGCGTCGTGCCGGCCTGCATGCACACGGTTTTGGGTGTCAGCCTGCTGTCAGCTAAGGTACAGTACATAGCTTTCCATCAGCAGCAGATCATCACTCCTGTCACCACAGCTCCATCGCTTCTGAAACTGTCGTTAAGGAACAGGGAGAGGAAAAAAAAAGGGGGGGTTTCGTTTCAAATGCACTGTAATACTGCACTGCACTGCACTGCAATTCACGTCAAGAGTTTGGAAGCTTGTGCTCCAAGCTGCTTACCCACCTAGTAATTCACTGTTCATGGATAGATGTCCTTGAGGGAGTCGAGGCCACGAGATGGCAGTTTCTTGGAAGCTCGTTCGAACAATATTGCAGGAGACAGCTGCGCGGACGTCGAGAATCTGAGGTTGGAGCTCAAAAACGCTGTGATCTCTGGATAAGTCTTCTTCTGACATGGGTTCACACCATGTGTATGGCGAGGTTTGCGCAGGGAAAAGTGTTCTGTTAATAAGGAATTCAGTTGTCTGCGATGTAAGTATCTGAACTGATCGTGACTGTCCCCGGGGGCGCATTGTCAGAATTTTCTGAGCATGCTGTAATCAATAATCTGATACAACCCACAGCTCTTGATAAGATGCCTGATTGAATGTGAAATCGGATTTGCAGATTTCGGGATGAGCTTGCAAGCTCGGGCTTGAGTTTCAGTCGACCAACTTGAGTTGCACGCACATGTCAACATGACGACGGCTATGGCTCCTTCCGACCATGCAAGCAGTTTACAGTCTCATGGGTACATAGGAGTTTCAACTGGAGCTAGCTCTAGTCCCAGCGGGCGAAGCACATTCCTCATGGCTCCTGCGTCCTCACCAGCAATGCCGCCCTTGTACTCCAGGTCGCAGCTGGTGTCGGATTCCAACAACAAGTTCACGGTTGAGGACTCAGGAGTCCCATCATCATCACCATCATCATCATCATCATCCTCATCATCGTTTGCGAAGACAATATTGAGTCACGGAAACACCCCGGCGTCTGCGTCTTGTGCAGTCTGGCAGAGCTTGACGTCAGAGATGATGCCTTCGTACTTCAATGCACCGGGGTCCGAGACAGTTTCCAATATTGATGGAATTCGCGGGTCAGCAGCTGCATTGTTAGATCTTTCTCCTTCTCTCCGCAATTTCGACTCCCACAACAACAACAGGCCTTGCAGCGCGTTTCAAAACCCTCAGGGATCATCTTCTTCTCCCGCGGAGCTTCTGAGTAGCACCAGCTCCGCAATGGGATTCGGAGCCTGGCCGCAAAGAATGCCATCTGACTCAAATGCCATGTACTTCCAGGCGTCTTCGATGGCAGACTCCATGAATCCCATTTCAGCAGCTACAGTTCCTCCAGCTGCTGCATTGCAAGAAGGCCGGGCTGCAGGCCTTGTGACCACTTCCCATCATGGTTTGGCAACGAACTTCTCATCAGATCCAGGGTTTGTGGAGCGAGCTGCGCTGAAATTCTCTTCCTTGAACAGCAATACAAATTCCTCCTCCCTGCAGCAGACTCCGTACTACACCACATGCATGGGCTCAAGCGGCCCTGCAGATTCCAGAGTGAAACCTGCTCGCGGTGGGAGATCGATAGCAGCAGCAGCAGGCGATGCAAATGTGAAGAAGCTCTCTAGATCTTCTTCCAGTTGCTGTTTGACGAGACTCAGTGCGCCGGTAGAATCGAAGTCGATGAGAGAAAGTCCTGCAGATGAGACCAAGTCTCAGGCTGTAATGCGCGATGACAAGAACAAGCTAGATCAGGCAGCTCATGGAGTGGGAGATGACACTAGTGTGACAATCTCGATGCAGGAAGCCTTTGAAGGAGCAACAGAAATTGGTACAAGAGAAGCACAGTCTGATCAGGTACTTCTTCTTCACTGATCGTACCGCAAACAAGTTTGTACTTCATGATTTTTGTTTCTCGCAACACGTAAGTCTGGCAGACGTCTGCCTTCTTCTTCAAGAATCACATCTGCAGCAATTTGATCATGACAAACTTTAGTTTCATCATCATTGGCAGCGGTCTGCTGCTACTCTTCATGGCACTGAGGAGACGAGACTCAAGCGTCAGAGAAGCGGCGGGGAGTCTATCAGCATTGGAAGGGAAGAAGATGCCAAGAGTCTAACGACGACAGATCATCGATCCTTCAACGAGAAGACTTCAGACAATGTTGCAGCAGAAGAAGCTGATTTCAGTCCCGCCGGCGGCTTCTTGTCGAGGAAAGAATCGAGTTCCAAACCCCGGCCCGATCCGCCTAAGCAAGACTACATTCATGTGCGCGCAAGAAGGGGCCAAGCCACCGACAGCCATAGCCTCGCCGAGAGGGTAAGAAGAAACCGGCTCTGCCTTTCGAGAATTGATCAGGCCTCTCCTTTGTCCCGTCTCTGAGGGCTGCACCGGACGTCATGCTTCTTCTTTTTCTTCTTCGCCCGCTTCTCTGCTCCAACGTTTCGTGCTTTGGCCGCTTGCTGCATCCGAGATCCTGGAGCTTTGAACACGAGGCTTGTTTTGTAGTCGACGTCCAGTCGCGATGGGTTCATTCTTCGTATTTTTCGTGCATTTGCAGTTCTTCCGGAGGAGGCTAACTGTGCGTTTTGCTAACAGGTTCGCCGAGAAAAGATAAGCGAGCGTATGAAGTTTCTTCAAGATCTTGTGCCAGGCTGCAACAAGGTGTGGAACAACAGAAGTCTTGCTCCGCCATGGCTGTGTCTGCTACACTAGTCAAGAATCATCCTAGTGTTTTCTTCTGCTTCCTCTCAATCTCTTCACAACGATGTAGTAAATGCTCTTGAACATTACTGCCGCTTTCAGGCTTCTTAGACTCCTTCCCTCTTCAAGCAAGCAAATGGAAAGAGGATTACAAGTCTGCTCATCGTGAACACTCGATGACTCCATATGATTGTTTTTCTTGATGCTTCAGATCACAGGAAAGGCCGTGATGCTCGACGAGATCATCAATTATGTGCAGTCTCTTCAACGACAAGTTGAGGTAAGATTCAGAGATCTCATCTGTCTCTCTTGTTGAACATTCTTCGTTTTGCACTCGAGCACCGTGGATAATATTGTTCTCCAGGGAATCGCAATGCTCTAGAAGATAATTCTTCTTATATAATAATACTTCTTGAACAAGACTCTCTGTTGGATAGATCTGTCTAGAGAAATAACCCGCTCGCGTGGTTTCGAGTCTTTTGTGCAGTTTTTGTCCATGAAACTGGCATCCGTGAACCCCCGATTTGCCTTCGACGACGATCATTTTCTCGCTAAAGAGGTACACAGAAGATCTCGCGAGTGGAAGGAAGTCTTGTCTTGTGTTTTCTCAGAAGGCAGACAACTTCCTTCTCACAAGACTTGTTGAGAGAAGAAAAGAATGCAGATTTCATTCTGAGATTTGGATTTCTCGTGTTTCGTGCTCGCTGCAGAATTTGCAGTCATCATATGCATCAACTGCACCGATGTTGATGATGATGACGATGGACCGCCCTGACTCCACCACTGTGTTGTCATACGGGCATCATCAACGATCGCAGGAGCAGCAGCAGCAGCAGCAACACCACGTCCACAATCTGCAACAGCCGGTTCCAGGAACTTCGACGAGCGCTGCCGCAGCAATTAGTGCGCCTTTGTTGTTCTCAGGCTTGGATGCTTTTGGAGACAATCTCTCGCAGGTAAATAAAAAATGCAAGCTTAAGAAGAATTTGTCACTTGACAGGAGAAATGCGCAAATCTTCTCTCTCTCTCTCTCTCTCTCTCTCTCTCACTCTCTCTTCATGGCAGTGGAGTGTCTTCTTCTTTACAGTTAGATTCATACAACAAAATTCCTCACAATTTGTATTGAGTCAACAAACTGTGCAGTTGTCAAGTGCATGGGATGGAGGAGAGCTGCAGAGCTTGGTGCACACAGACTCTTTGCAATGCAGGCTGAATGCCTGCTGTCTCCCACAAGAATTGCATTGTACTGCTCCTCTTTCTTCACTAATAACATATGTCCCTTTCTCCTAGAGAACTTCCCTTATTGAACTTTGAGTCCAGTCTATGCAAATGTGCAACAGGAGTATTGTGTTCTTGAAGGACTTTATGGCTGCAATTGTGGACATACTGATTCTGAAGAGCAACAGGGTACTGATGATGAATCAGGTCAAATGCCAACAACAGGCCAGATGAAGGTGGAGCTATGAGGACGGACACATTGAGAATGTCCAAGAAATCAAGTGATGCTGTTTGCCAATGCCAACAAACACTCCACCAAGTGGAGAAGATGTGATGATCTCTCTCTTCATCATCTCATTCATCTTCAACATCAGAACACCCAATTCTGTTCTCCTAGAGAAAGCCTCTGCAAACGATGGTTGATGGAGCATTAGTAGACACATGTACAAGAGCATACAAGATCGTCATTGCTGGTGATGATATAGGAGAAACATTGGGGGGGGGAAAAAAGAGAGTCTGATTCTCAATTGAGGCTCATCTTAAATTGAAATTGCCTTCAAGAAGTTTGCACACACCCACCATTGCTCTGATGATTGTATACTCTTTACAAGCAGAGGCAGCAGCAGTGAGGAGGAAGAACAAGCACCCAAATAACTAGACAGACAGAAGACTACAAACAAACCATGGAGACAGGTGATCTTTTATCTATCCTGGGGACCCACCATCACCATACTTTTGTATTGCTTTTGTGCCATTTGAAAGTTTCTCTTGGTCACCTTTCATAAGACACTTCTTCAACATGGTGGCTTGTTCATAGAATCCTCGTATCACGTCTTTTGTCAACATAATCCTTGTATTGCTTTTGTGTCATTTGGAAATTTCTTTGCCCGCTTTTCACATTCGATTTTATCATTTGAAAGTTTCTATTGGCTACTTCCCACAAATGTTTTGCTTCAATTCAATGACCATAACCTAGACTAGAAAAAAACATCTTTGGGCAAAATGCAGTCATCCATGGTTCTGACGAAATGACTATCATCTTTTGTAAGATCATAATTCTTACCTTGGAAAAAAAAATTAGCAAAAAAAGGAATATAGCATGTAATCGACAAAAGAAGCCTTTAAAAAGTCATTGGTTTTGGTGTAAACACATTAACACTTGTACACAACACCAAATTACAAGCATATATATATATATATGTATACAACTATGAGATTATAGAGTAATCTCTACAACAACACACACATTGAAAGTAATGGAAAATTTCAAGTAAAGATTGGTAAGGACTTTGGACTTGTGTTGAGTGAATGATGATCCAAGTAAAGTACACAACACAAGTACAAGAAATTTTGGATGGTATCTAACCAAGCATGTTGAATTATTTTTCATCTTGGATTAGGGTTTAATGTTTAAGCTTGGTTTTTTTCCACTCAAAAGAATCAACCAACAAGTAAATGTGTCACATCATGATGCCTATTTACAAGAGGAAATTTTTTCTTAAATATGTTTAGGTCTTCTTAGCTAGCTAGCAAATGATTTTGTAAGGATGGAAAGTGAACATTATTTAAAAACGTAGTTGTTTAATTTTCCCCGACTCAATAATTAAGGCTCTACAATTAAAACAATGAGAAAGTGAAATTGCAATTTTTTTTAAAAATTGGAAAGTTCCATCCCATAATATTTCACCCATACAAATAGGCAAATTTCATGTCTTACTACAATTTGAATGTGATGCACAACTAGTTGTGTTATGGCTATAACCTTGACTTCAACTATTTCCAATTTCATTTAACATTCTAACAAACTAGTACAAACCAATATTGTATAGTTGGAAAGCACATTTATCATTGTTTAGGAACTTCCAAATCTACAATGCTCCAAAAAAAATCCATTCCATTGTGTTCTTGTAAAATAAGCTCTTTGGTTTCAACTATTCTGCAAAAGCAAAAGCTTTACCTCTAGTGAAATGTTGAGGTAGAGCTAATTCATGTCTAAGAAAGTGCTAGGCCTTATGTTTGTAACTATCTTGTGCACCTATCAAATGTATAAACTTGAATGATTTTGCAAAGAAATTAGCTTGCCCTTGTCCACTCAAAGAGTTTTAGTGGAAAATTCTCATTTATTAACCTTTAGCTACCACTTTTCTTTTAAGTTGATTTGTGCAAAATCTAGGGAATCAATTCTATGAAATGTCCAAAGATTTGACATCTAGCACAAACTTATGCATTCAAAACATATATCTTCTTGCAAATCTTGCAAACAAAAGTTGTAAAGGGACAATATTTGAACTATGGCACTTTGCAAAGCTAGAGACCCCTTTAATGCCATGAACATTTTGCTATCTCCTTAGCAACAAAGTTCATTGTGTTAGCAGCAAAGTTCACTAAATGGTGATCTATTAAGGGTGCACATTTTAACAATAAAATTAAAAATGTTTTTTTTTTCTAATTGGCACATGAAAACTAACATTAAGAAAAAATAATTTCCAAAAGTATGCCACAATACAAACTAAAATTAAGATTGATGGTCAACCATCTTTTAAACTTCAAGTTGTAGAGTGTACGTGCAAAATTTCATTATCATTGTCAATATTGACAACAATAGTAATGTTAGAATGGAGTACACATATATCGTCTTGCAACATTTAATAAACCATGGATTAACTCAATGAGAGCACCTTGGCCTTTTCATTTCAAAGTTCATCTACAAAATTTAGATGATAGAAGTTTTTGGGAAGATGCCTAGTATTGTTGTGAGGAATGATAAATATTATAAATGAAAACACTCCACTTACTTTCTCCAATATGCCATCACCAATATGATAAAGGTAAAAACCAACATCATCTAAATGCACAATGATAAGACTTAATAATTAAGGCATACAATTTAGTTTAACATTTGTTATAAACAATATCCACATAAGGCTCAAAATTAAGTTGTAGGTAAAGTACCTCCCAAAAATTAATTTAATGCAAGTTGCAACTTGAGCCTTGTAGTCATTGAAATTAAGAAAAAGATTTTTTAGTTTTTATAGTCCTAATTAAACATTTAATTATTCTTGTCATATAGTCAAAGACTTGTATTATTGTATTTGTTTATCATATATGCACAATGTAATACTTGATATTATTTTTATTAATATGCTCTCTTTGGCTTAACATTTAGTTATCATTCCATATTACAGAGTGCATGGTGATATTCTTGAGTACTATTATTTTGACATTTCATATATTCAAATTTCAACATATGTACGATTAAAAACCTTGATGAAAAAAAAGTTGAACACCATTTGAAGATTTGAGATTGAAACTTCTTAAAATTAATCTCTTTGGAGTACATCACCTCAAACTAACAAGTAGCAAATTACATTTATTTAAGTCAATAAACCTTTCCTAGGGAATAAGGCCATAAGAAAAAGCTATTAGTTTCTTCATTTCTTTTTCATTTTTTTGCTTGAATAAGGTGCAAACAATATTTGCTTCACTTAGTCCCATCCCATTCAACTTATTAGGAAAATAGAATTGTTGGGATGTTGTAGTAATATTGACAAGTTGTTATTTATGTCTTGCACCATATTTCCACAAATGAAACAAGCACTTGGTGCTTAAGGTAGGAAATATTCAAGTTGTATGTTAAACAATCTCTTGAAGAGCCACAATTTGCTTTAGTTTCACAGAAATAATATGCAATGCAATATTTTACATATGTTTAAAGACAAAATATAATATGTCAAATATATGGTAATGGACATATGAAATTGAAATGTTATGGTATTGAACAAGCATGCTTGGAAAATGTATATCCATGAAAATGTTAAAATATATCCATGTATAAAAATATAAGTGGTATTAAAGGTAATGTCATATAATCCCCAAACTATTGTCATAAAGAGGGAAAAAAACTTTTATATGTATGGAAATGTTATAGTATAACCATTTCTAAGGGGAACAACTATCATAATTTCATCAATATAAATGAATTGCATCCACCAATTGCTTGGCCCATCCATTGTAGTTAATGTCCAAGATTGTAACTTTGCATTTTGCTAGATTTTAAATTTTTGTCCACATTAAAAACTTATTATTAGGAAATGACATCCAACCAATATTAAAGGTGTTAAGATTAAGATATTTGATCATGTTGATGGATATAAACATGACAACATGGAATATTCATTAATGAAGAGAGTATTTTTTGTTGATTTACATGAAAAATGAATATATATTTATATATCACAAAGTGACAAAAGGTTTTACATATATATACTTAGTCCTTTCTCATCATCAAAATGATAAGGTCCATTGATTCATTTACTATTGGTATTTCATGAACATATGTATTAATGTATTATTAATGTACATTATACATCAATTGTATAATACTTTAATAGTACCACTAATATATTGATATATACCAAAATTCATAATTGTTCATTTAAAAATAAACCCTAATCCAATTCACGTGTCATCTCATGTGTTTGTTTTTTGTCTCCCATTGTTCTTGTAGGTCTTGTTACCTTTGTGAATTGCATTTCTTATTCTTGCAAATCAAGACTTATTGTTGTAGAAGATTTATTGCTTTGAAATTCATTGTTGAACATGTGTATGAGAAGAAGTTGATAAATGGCCATTTGTCTTTGTCAACTAATATAGTTGAAAGATGTCAAAATTCCAACTATTTGAGTTGAAAATGACACTTTTTCAACTATATTAATTGACAAAAACAAGTCGAAAAATACATGTTTTTCTACTAATGTCAGGCCTACTTTACGATGCAATGGCAAATGAAATGGACAATCTTGGTGATTGTGGTTTACTTCATTACATAATGGTTGAACTTCAATAAGGTAAATTGTTACTCTTTTTTCTATAAAAAAATTCCTTTGTGATTTTATTGTTTTTGCTTGTAAAAATGGTAATTTTTCATACATAGATGAGCTCCCCCATGGGTAAAAACATAGTCAAAGGAACCACCCAAGTGAGTGGACATTCCTTAAAATTGCATTTTTGTATGTTTGAAAGATCACAAGTGAAGCATAATAGTTTGGATTGACATAATTTTTTTTGGAATATTTTCCATTAATTGCAAATTTTACATGTTCAAAGCTTGACACAAATCAAAAATGTTTTTGCATGTTCAAAACACTCAAACCTTGAAAATGGATAATGCTTGTTTTTTTCAAACATCCTTTTTTTTACTAAGTATGCACCATTTTAACATTGATGATTAGAAAGGCAAAAGGATTTGAATTGATGAAAATTAATTTTATAACCAATTTGAACACATTTCATTCAAAAGTGTTTTTGACTCTAAAAATTATGGATTTTGAGAATGTGCCTTTCACAAAAGTTGTTCATGTTTATGTGATAGAGGGCATGAATGCATCATATATATGATATAAAATCAATTGGTAATGAAAATGTATTTATATATATAATATTGTGTTAAAAGGAATATTTGAAATATAAATTTTTAAGTTATAAACAATAAAATGACATGTGTCATGTGCAATCCTTGGAAATAGACTTTTACCTTAGTGCCCTTGGTTCTTTTGACCATGTTTTCACCCCATGGAAGATTTTATTTTTTTTCTAAATGAAAAATGTGGTAATAAGTTTAGATAAAGTTAGGCAAAAATATGTATGAACTTGATTTTAGCTATGAGCCTATTAAATTTTTGTCTCTATGAACAATGATAACAAACTTTTGTGGTTCATTATAAAATCTTGGAATTTTTCCCACATAAGTGACAAAAGTGCGAGGGGAATAAAAAGGCATCAAGTCTAAATCTTCTAAATAAAAAGACAAGCCAAGTGATGTCATCCAATTTTAATGTTTTTTTTTAGATAAACTTTTAGTAAAAACATCAACCACCATCTCTTAAATGGATTTGTATTCAAGTCTCACTTGCTAAACTTGAATTTGTTCACATGTAAAGTGATATTGAGTGTTTGTGTTTGTTTTTTATGTGATATTTGGGAATTTGAATGAGGGACAATAACATTCCAATTATCGGCATAGATTAAAATAGGATGTGGTTCTCTTGGATAAAGCCATATATTCAAATTTAATGTTAGAAAGAGATATTAATCATGATGTTTGTTTTCAACTTTCCCAAGATATAACAACATTAGCTAACAAAAAAATAAAATCCAAAAGTTGAGCACACAAGTGTCTTTATTGTTTGCCCAAACAAAATTTAAGTACCCGTACAAGATGTCTCCATTATTTTGTCCTTGATATTTCATGCCACAAATAATGTAGCCTTGATGTACCTTAACATGTGTCTTGCAACTTGCCAATGTATTTCCCCATAATTAAGAATGAATTGGGCAAAACTACACACTATGTATGAACAATTAAAAAGAGTGCGAACAATTGCATACATTAAGTTGCTCACTACTTGAACATAAGGTTTTTGTTGCACCAAAAGTTGGGTCATTGCATCTTTTACACAAAAAGGAAATGAAAGCAATGAGAATTTTCTAGACAATTTTTATTTTTTTCCTTGCCTTCATTTCCCCTTTATAATGACAATAGTTCATTTGAATTTGATGTAGAATATTGTAACTTTCATGATAATTTAGTTCCTTTCTTTTTTCATTTAAAAATTATTGTTTGGAAATTAATAGTTTGTTGGAAGGTAGTTGTAACAAGATAATATGAACAATTTGCAAGCAGTTCATAAAGGTAGCAACTTTAACAAAGTGAACAAATGGATGTGATGGTATTTTTGGTTGAAGGAGATCCTTTCTAGGGATTGTAAGGTAGTTAACTTCCAACCCCCCTTCCCATTTCTTCATTTTCACAATAACTAAATTTGTTCAGTTTTTTTATTAATTATAGATTAAAGGTAACTCCTCTTCCTCTTCTATGCTTGCACTTTGATAGTTCATTTTTAACTTGCAACTTCTTGTCTTGATAATAAGAGAGTTGTCAAGCCCATGGTCATACATTCTTGTTTTAACAACTTCTTTAAAACAAATATATGGTGTAAGTAGGTGTTAACAATGATGCAATCATCAACATATACAATTATAATAACAAGTTGACCTTTAAGGCTTGGTGTAAATGTTCAAATCAACCTTTGTCCTTGTAAAATGATGATTTATTAAATAGGTATCTAGTTTTTGATACCAAGCCCATGATGGTTGACATAATCCATAAATTGATTTGTTCAACTCGCATATAACATTTTGGTCCTACAAAATGTGAAGTCCATCAACGGGTGGCATGAATATGTCTTTTTATAAAACCCTCTATAAAGATGTAGTTTTGATATCAAATTGATGAACTTTTAAGTCAAATTGAACTACTAATGCCAATATAATCCCTTTTGATGTAATTTTTACAACACGGGATTTTTTTTTCCAAAGTCAATGCTAAAAACTTGATTAAAGCCCCATGCAACAAAACACACTCAAATTTATTTCTTCACACCTCCATCTACATTATATTTTATTTTGAAGACCCATTTACAAGTCATAGATTTTCTATCTTTGGGCAATTCAATGAGTGTCCAAGTATTATTTTTTTATAAAGACTTTAATTCAAAATCTATATCTTTTTTCCAACGCAAAAATTCATTATTGTCCAAGGCTTTTAATATGGATTGGGGTTCTGGTATGTGTGCTTACGCAACAAAAGCTTTAGGATGTGTCTTTTGTTTAAAAGGTTTGTTGACTTTTTTACCTTTTATAGTTTCTATAAGTATAGTAAGTGCTTGCATTTTCCTATGTGATCTAACATGTGTTATTTCTCTTAAAGAATCCTCATATGTAGGTCTATTTATAATAACTTCATTGATGTGGCTAAGTCTTCAAATGGTTGAAGTAGGATCCAAAATTAATGAAGGTGAACTTGAAGTTTGTGCTCCACTTTGTTGCTCTATTGCTTGAATTTCATTTGACTCAAGCATTCAATAGACTCATTATATTTTTGTTTGATGTGGTTTGTATTGATTGTAAATTTAGTTATGAAATTTGTGGTTGTATAGGTTATAGAATAAGTGGAGGAAGATTCATTAAATTAGGCAACTTATTACGTATCAATTGATAGTGTGGTGGTGTTCTAGTTATTATGTTGAAAAATGAATAATCTATTGTGTCCTCTTCAACTTGGTTGAAATTAAATTGAATCAATGTTTGGGACTTAATGTACTACATCTCATAATGGGCATAAGCATGGTAAAGCATATAAAAAAGTGAATGTCTCCATTTTTATCTTGTGTCATGCATATAAATGCAATAGGGTGCATGCACTCTAAGGTGGCTCATTTCCAACAACTTCTCCACTCCTTAAAAGTCCATATGGTAGTGTTAAAATGACAATTTATTTTGATATCATTAATTTAGTGGGGAATTACATGGTGGGGTAGTTGCAAAGTAGACAATCCATTTTTTGGTGTTATAGGGGCAGTTTTTATGGGGTGCCTTTAAATTTGGTATAATATGTGTTGAGGTTTGATTGAATTTTTTTTAAATGACTCATTTAATTAAACTATAACACTTGAAGAATCAAATTTTTAAAATTGAAAATAAAATGTCATCATTTCATCACAAGGTGGACTTTTCAAGTAATACAAGATAGATGATCATAGTCCATAAAAAGTGTTATGGATTTTTATTACATAATAAACATGTTTTAATTTTTGAATTTCTTTTCCTTAATATGATTGTGAGACTATTGTAACCCTAAAATAAAGGTTTCTAATCAAATTTAATATTTTAATTTATTAGGATTCTGTAAGATTACCAATAGTCTAAAAAGTCCATAACTTATTCAAATGGAAAAATTGATAAATGTTATTTTGTAAAAACTGACATTACTACCCAACATAACATCTACCAATTATAAAATTTCAAAAAATCCATGTTTTTGCTTCCAACTTTTCCCTTAACTAATCAAATCGGAGCACATGTCATTTGAAAACTTGTAAGTTTAGGGTTTTTTTTTTGCCTCCTACCTTCAACTGGACTAATTTTCATTCCCAAAACATCAAATATTTGCATTAATTTTTTCTAAAAAAGAAAACTATGGACTCCAAAATCTACCACTTTTGGTCCACCTTAATGTGCAATCACCCAATGGTCAATGAATTAAAAAGTCCATATGAAGAATAGCCATTTTAAACAATTCTTTAATGTACATGTTAATAAAATAAAAATTGAAATCCACCCAAAAATGATTATGATATGAACTTATGAAAATATGGTTAATTTTAAGCCATTCAAAAGTTCATTATTTTTTTATGGTTAAGTTTTTTCTAGTAATGTTTTTACACATATGTTTTTTTTTCTTAAACATATCATATATTGAATCCCGATAATATATCCCAAATAAAATTCATACATAAAAATGCATGTATATAGAAACACAAACAATAAACCAATCCATATTTTTCAACTTCAAAAGTCCATTATTATATATTTGGGGTATATATGTGACAATTTTTTTAATAGATTTCTTCTTCTTCAAGTTGATAATTTAAATCTAGCCACAAATTTAGATTTTATTTTTTTAATGCCATGTTAATAGCATGTAAATGCACGCCATTCTGCAAAAATTGGATTATGATGCAAAAAGAGAACCACCCTACATCGCAACCACCCAATAAAATAACATCGAAATGGATGGAAGTATGATACAACACCCTTGTTTCTGTCTATTACATTTATAAGAATATACTTTCGAAAGATTAAGAACAAATAAATTTTAATATAGGCAAAAAGTATCCCCATTTATTGCATAGTAAATTTGTGATTTGGGAATCCTCAACACATCTAATTTAATGAAACATATTGATACAAGGTAAGGATACAAAGATCATCGTATTTTTAAAGTCCCCATTAAAAAATTATTCCACTTTTTATTTGTTAAGACCTACTTACCATGTACTTTACAAAAGTTCACAATGCAAAAAGTAGATGAAAAGTAAATTGCAAAATCTACTTTTATTTTTAGAAATCTACTTTCAACCTACTTTCCACAATGTGGAGTTTGAAAGTTAATGCACAATAATGAAAAATTATCTTGTTTTTTTATCATTCAAGTAAAAATATTCCACATACAAATGGTTTATGATGGATTTTATTATTATTTTCTTTTTACTTGTCAAGTAGATTGCCAAGTAAATTTAGTTGTTTACTTTATCATATTTATGCCCTAATATAACTATTTGTTTAATGGCTTTTTTCATGAGTCTATATGCTTTTGATTCTTCATTGTACCCTAAAAATATATATTTTATAGAATGTGAGTTTAGTTTTTACATGTTTTCCTTATGAATCAATGCATAGGCTCTACATTTAAATTTTTAAAATTGTGATAAACTAAGCTATTTATGACCAATCCAAACTTCATAAGGTGTTTTAAATGCTTCTAAGGATTTTGTAAATGATCAATTTTATAAATAATTGGTTATAAAAAATGCCATAGCCCAATAAGACTTTCAACCTTGAATGCTCAAGCATAACTAAGATTGCTCCAACAAGGGTTTTGTTTTTCCTTTCAAAAACTCCATTTTGCTAGGAGGGTATAAGTAGTAATAAACTTGTTCCATTTTCTTAGCAAAAGATATTGAATTCATTAGATTTATACTCTCTTCCACTATCACTTTGTAAGACCTTAATTTTCTTGTTGGTTTGTTTTTCTACCGTTGCTTAATTTATAGACGTGAAATTTCTTTCACATCAAATTTATGCTTCAACAAATAGATGACAATGTAATGAAACTTGTCATCTATAAAAGACAACTTATGTGATGTTTGGGGTCATTATGATTCATTCTAACAAATCATGTGCTTGATTCATTTACTATTTACGAAATTTTATTCTAAAATATTTTCCTTTTACACATGACTCACAAAATGTCAAACTTTGTTCATTAAAACTTGTTAGTTCAACTACACTTTTGTTAAACTTGTTTCAATCTAGTTTCATTTAGATGGCCTAACCTTAGATGTCATAAATCTACATTATTTAATGTTATATTGTTTAGAGTAAAATGAGTAGCTAACAATGGAATATGTGTGATTCCTAATTTGTAAATATTAGATTTTAAATTACATTTGCAATGATAGTTCCTTTAGTAAATTTTTAAAGAATACATTGCCTTGTTTTAATTATTATTTTTCCCCCCAACTTGATCAAGTTGCTTTGTGAAAAAATAATCATTTTAAAGGGCTAATACATGTAAGACATTAAAAATGTCTTTTATTTGGTGTGAATTCAACTTTATAAAAACATTTCCTTGGCCATATATTTGGTGAGTCGTATTGTCACCTAAATAAACAACTTGTCCATTCATGTTCCCATTTTTCATATGTCACAAATGAATTACAACCATGTGACATATGTTGGGTAACCCCAATGTTGACATGTACCAAACTTGGTCAAAACACTCATCAACCCTCAATGCAACAACATAAATTTTTTAATTGTTGGTTGTTGTATTTTTTTTGTAGTTGCTTCACTTGCAATCCTTGTATGACAATCCTTTATTGTATGCCCTAATTTCTTATAGTAAAATTATTGATTGAATTAAAGATATCTTTGCCTTAAACAAAAAAAATTTCAACTATTTTCTTCAATTTAAATTTGTATGCCTTTTGTCAACATAAAGTGCACTTAGGCCATTTGATGCATTTCCTAAACTTTTCATTATAATTCCTTCTTTTGAGTAGATGCATGGTACGATGTAGACAATTTTAGCAAAAATTAGGATTACATATAATATAAAAAGTAATAACACATAAAATTTCACTCACTTTGAAATTTTGTAAAGATCACATGTAGTTAATTTGAGATTGGCCATCAATATGCAATTGATTTACAGTTGTATTATTGTATAAAAATACACCAATAAATTTTATAAACATTGATTTAGAACCCTTAATTTATAGCAGATTACCCTTTTTATTAATTTTGAAAATCCATTGTTTTTATGTAAAATGTTAAAAGGTACATTTAACCCATCTACATCTTCAATAGAAGAATATTTTACAACTTTAAAACATCACATTTTTTATCACTATTATAACATAAAATATTAACAAATCTTTTTAAAACATCTTATATGAACTTCACAACTTGAAAAAAATTGACAAATTTAGTGAAAAATATTCTTCTTCATGGTTTTTTTTTACATGTGCAAAATTTCACAAATAAAATACTATCAAATCTAGTCCTTCATAGTTTTTTTTTACAATTGCAACATTGTGACAAGGTTGTTACAAAGTGAAAATGTACTCCAATAATAATTAATTTATTCATAATTGCTTCAATTTCATGATACAATGATATATTGAGATGTAAACCACCATTAATTGAAAATTTTAGTTACAAAATGTTTTCCAAACATTCACCATGATATATCAAAGTTCCATAAGTATTGAAAATTGTCAAATTGTGACAATTTTTTGTTTACACCAAAACATACATTCACCCTTCTAATAAGACTGTAATTACATATTGCAAGGTAAGATTAAATTGCCATCCTATAAAACTAATGAATATTCAAAAATTTGAAGGCAAACTTCTCATTAAAGAAAAAATGACCTCATCATCTTGAGCTTGAGCTCCAACTATGGAAAGTTGTTCTAAAAGTGATCTAAATCCGTGAATATGTTTTGTTACATTATCACCTTCTTCCAATTAAAAACATTTTGATTAAAACATCATTATACTCATATATACTTCTTCTTTGATTACACACGTGAAATCATAGAATTATTTAGCAAACAATTGTTGATCAAGGAAACAATCAATGTATCACACACTTCCCAATCAACATTGCCACCAAAACTAGTGGTTGGTCATTGAGCAACACTTGCTACAACACTTGTTGTAATTTTTGTAATAATTGGTGCCACAGGTTTTGCTTCTATACCTTTAAAAATAAGCAAAAGTTTTTCTTGTTTGAATATTAATCATATTCTATGTTTCAACACATGAAAATAAGAACCGTCAAATTTTTGGATATGGTTGATGTCTACCTTGCAATGGTTGGAGATGTTCAATAAAACATTATAACTTGACTTTCAATTCATGAAGCTTACTTTATGATCTTCAGCAATAGCTTGACCAAGCCAAAGAACTTTTTGAAAAAAATCTTTAGTTTCTTTTGTTATACGTTGCATGCCAATTATTACTTAGATGATCAACAAACATTCTTACATTTGATCTTGACATGTTTCAACCTCACAAAACATTTGACAATGTATGATATCAACGATTGTGACCAAACTCGCTTTGATACCATGTTGAATTTACATGAAGAATGAATGTGTTCTATATATCACAAAGTGACAAAAGGTTTTACATATATATACTTAATGTCCTTTCTCATCATAAATATGACAAGGTCCACTAATTTAGTTACTACTGAAATATTTCATGAACATATGGACTTATGTACTAATATATTAAAATATTATACATTAGCTATATAATACTCTAACAATTTTGGGTCTAGAAAAGCTAGCTTTATTTCCACGGTTTCAAAGGTGGAGATTTTATGCTGAAATCCCATTTACTACCTTGAAAGTTGAACCCTAGAAAACTTGTTTGCTATAACGTCCTATTTTTCTCCTTTTATTTTAATTTGTTTTCTTTGCTGGATTAGTCATCATCTCTTTTTGTCCTAGTTTTTGTGTGTGCCAACTGTAGCCAAAACTGTGAGCAATTTCAATGCATAGTCCCTTAGCTAGACAATTATGAATGAGCTTACGTTCTAAAGTTATTACAAAGCTCATCCCTTCCTCTCTTACATATTTTCAAGAGACATAAACAAGATTGGTTGTGGATATTGGGTCCAAGTAAGACACCAATACCCTTTAGGTTGACAACTCTTCTTGAAGTTGTGAAAGGGGATCAATTGGACTATAGATGATTCGACTGGGAAGTTTCTAAGGATCCAAGCAGTCCTTGCTTCCTTGATATGCCTTAGGTGAATAGAGAAACATGAACAAATTGGTGGAACTTGAATGAGTTCCTCTTTACCTATTTACGATCCATCTTGTTCATGGTGTGTAGATGCAAAACTAGGAGATCTAGAAAGTGACGGAATTACATTTTGATCAAGATAACAACCAAACATTTCTATAGAGACACCTTGTGTATTCATTAATCCACTCAATGTTTTGTGTGGGATTCTTGGGATGGGCACAAGTGAGGAATCAATCTTGACTTGAAGTCTATCTCTTTCAAATCTCATGTTCCAAGATTGATTGCACCAACTAGAGTGAGTGTTTATGGTATCGGACAAGAAAGAAGTGGAGTATTAACAACTTTCCTTGATTCTCACCTTCCCTTGTTTGAGTTTATGACACACCTACCTGAACAATATGAGAGTAGAGGTTCTTCAATGCACGTGTTAAAGTAATAGCAAAGTATAAAATTTTGTTGTTGGGATTGCTAATTGCTACCTCTGAATCCACATGTTGATTCCATCTCCAAGAAAACAAGTGTGGATTCGTTGCACTCATACTCAGTTCTAAACCCTAATTTGGGGCTACACTGCAAAGATCTCAAGCTGGTTACTCTTCTTACATTCCATTATAGATGACAATTTAATATACAAATTTAACCACAATTTCCCAAGTGACATAACCTGCCATCTTGCTAAAACAAAAGCAGTAGCTTCTTCATTGCTTTAGGTGTTTGCAACTGCCTTTGACCAGTGATGTATACGTATGAGTTCACCAAACTCATAAACACAAATTGGATTTTAGCCACATAGCAATGGGGACTTGCTGATTTTGCTCTTAAACTGGGAACTTCTCAGACAGTTCTGTTTACACATGATTGTATGATATGTATACAATTCCGTCATGCAAAATTCTTGCAAAAGTTGAAACCCAAACTGAGTAAAAGGACTAGGTTAGCAGCAAGAGGGTTATGGTTACTGGAAATTGGAAAAATCATGTACATGACAAGACTATTTCAACTAACTAGCAAGAGGACAGTGGCCACTGTCCTCTTGCTGGTTACCAGACATAACCGACCATAGTGACAATTGAGATGCCCTCTTTTCATCTGAAAAACCACATGGTTATCAATTCAAACTCACATGCACAATCTTTCCTCCAGAAGTGAGTTCTACACACAGTGAGCAGTCTGATTCTCCAACAGTGTGCATCATCTTCACAAATCAAAAATTCATTTGAGAAATTGCAGAATTGGATTGCTCCCTGATGCACATTACTCAAATTGCAGCTGATGCTACTGTGTTTTACAAACTACCAAGTTTAGTTCATTCACAGTTTTCTCAACTTGCTCTTAGCTGCATGGTGATGGTGAAGGGCAACAAACAAGTGAGGAGACATACAACCAGAATGGAGCTGAAGAAACAATAATAGCCTGTTTTCCTGCTAGTGTCAGAGAGCTTCATCTGGGTTATTCATCTCAACAACAATCCAGCTTTTCCTGCTCAGAGAATTAGCAGTTATGATGAGCTTGGTTCAAATGCTTAGTGTAATTTGATGGAATGTAGGATCAGTAGTGATCACACATAATTTGCCGAAGGCAGAAGCTGACCAAAAGCATTCAAAATCCAGAGTTCGTGTCTATAAAATGTCACATAAATTCAAAAAACTCATTGGGTAAGTTGCCTTTATGATGACCAAGCACTACTGATCTACAACTACTCTACTGATTTTATGATATGTTTTGTCCACTCTAGGTAGGTTCATATTGAGAACCCATTTGAAAATTTGTCATTTGTTTCCTATTTGTTTCCTTCCTCTCGTGACCATTTCTTCCTCAATGGAATACTTTGTGTTGTGGTCACTGGCTTTGCTACTCCCTCAGGACAAGAGAGGTGAGATTCACAAGTTTAACCTCAAATCCCACATTAAAATTATGTACAAGTTTACTGCTTTACCTCAACAGGGGTGATTGTTCTCAAATCCATTCCAACCTGAAAGCCCTTCTCACCTTCACCCACCTTAATGGGTGGAAGAGAAAAGATGCTGCATGTTGAGCTTCCTTGTCGAATATCCTGGATTGTGCGTAAGGCCATAATCGTGCTGCGATAAATCGTCTCTACAGCCTCACCCAGATTGAAAGACCGGTCAAAATTGGTGGTGGTTGAGAGCTGTGCAGAGGGGGAGGAGGACTCTGGAGTAGTGCTGCTACCTTGCACCGAGAGTAGGACTTCTTCCAGTGAGGATGGCAAGAGTGAGTGAAGGTTTCTCTCACATTCTCGCACCAGCTTTGAGAGCAGCTCAGTGGTGAAAAACGGCTGTAGCAGCACACTTTGAATAAAGGGCATTCGCAACACTGCCCCAGTGCGCTTGTCATGTTTCTTCAAAATCTTCACTAGCCCTACATGCGAAAACACAATCCACAACTCAACCCTAATGTCCACATACAGAAGCACAAACTATGGTTCCAACAAAGGGTCAAAAAAAGAGCTGCTGGGTTCTATGTCACTTGAAGTGTGTAAACACCTAGAGAAATCTCCACAACAGCGATTGCAGTCATAACCTTACAAGAGACGTGTCAGACCATCACCTTCATCAGGAACAGTAGTGACAAGCTGCCATGACTACCCACTGACTTCATCAGCTCCCATCAATGGGTGTAGATAAAAAGTACATAATAAATCTGCCCAAAATCTGGACAAGCCATTCTGTAAAATCTCTGTCCTGGGTTTCTGTCACATTTCTCAGTTCTTGTTGCATTTCTGGAAGCAAGGGGAAGACTCAGTCATGAAGTTTGGCTAGAACTCAAGAGATAGAGCTAATCACCTACCTGTATAATTCAGGGAGCTGTAGTTCTCCAGCAAAACCATCTCGCCGTGGAATGTGACAATGTCTCTGAGAATCGTTAAAAGTTCATCATCCCCAGTTGACTCTGAAGGATCTCCCTTCATTGCTGCCTTCTCTTTCTTCACTGTCTCTATTCTGTCTTTCAGTTCCTGCATCAAGATAACGCAACACATGCACCTGTGTAACATAAGCACTGAGCTCTCTCTTCACTCACTCAAAAAAGAGAAAACAAAACCTTGAACACAATGTAAAGCAGCATCCTGACATGAGTGGCTCGGCAGCAGCATTGATGATGGAGATAGGTCAAGGGTCTTACACTCTTCTCAAGAAGAAGAAGAAGAAGAAGAAGCTCTCTGTCAAGCTGCCATTGGATTGCATATTGTATTTCAACAAGATGCTCCAGGCACAAGCCTTGTAAAATGAAGCAGGCAACACTACTAATTTCTTGACAGTAGAATGCATCTCATTACCTTTAGCAGCAAGAATTGAGAACAGGGTTTCTATCTTTGCACAAAACCCTAGATTTGCAGTGGCTAAGGTTGCAAAAAACAAAGGTTCTTGAGTTCAAATGGGTCATTGGATGCTGTAAAAACAAAAGGCCTTCGAGCACAAAATCAAGTAGATAAAGCAAGAAGAAGACATCACAGTGAAGATTCTTCTTCACCAGCAACAACCCAAAAGAAAGAAAAGCTTGAACAAGATGCTCCAGGCCACAGCCATGTGGAACAAAGCAGGCAACACTACTAATTTCTTGATAGAAGAATGCATCTCATTACCTTCAGCAGCAAAAATTGAGAACAGGGTTTCTATCTTTGCATAAAACCCTAGGTTGGCAGTGGCTAGGGTTGCAAAAAAACGAAGGTATTTGAGCTTAAATGGGTCATATGGATGATGTAACAAAAAAGGCCTTTGGGCACATAATCAAGTTAATAGGCTAAGAAGAGGACATCACAGTGAAGCTTCTGAATAGAAAGAAAGTTTACCTGAAGCCTGATGACATACTCTTCTTCTTTCTCAATGAAGAAAACGTTGAATTTGTTGAGCTCATTGTTGAGGAGGCGAATGAAGTCCATCTCCGATGACATCAAGGCGGCTTCGTTGTTCTCCAATAATCCTCCTGACCTCTTGCTCTGAAGCTGCTGCTGCTGCTTCTTCTTAGGCTCTATGTCAAGCCCACCTGCGAAGGTCCTCTTGATCTTTTTGGCCCGAGCCTCCTGGAGCATGGCTTCTTGAACAGCGGCTGGTCCTCCTGCTTCACTCCCTCTCCGAAGCTCCTGGTCAACAGCATCCACGGCTGAAGCAGCAGCTGCTGCTGCAGAAGAAGGCAGACGACAGATGCCGACACCACCATCTCCTCTGGAAGGGCTGCTTGAAGCATCAAAGGCAGCTTCAGTGAAACAATCAGGAGCTGCAATGAGTTTCAAACGTTTCTTGAGTTGTTTGTAAGACAAGAACTTGTCTCTCCACTCTGGGATCGTCTCCTGGATCTGGCTCTGCAACCGCTTGCCAAACTTCATCTTCCAAACTGCTGCTGGTGGAGTGTATAGGTCTGATGTTCCGAAGGCCGGAGGAGGAGGAGGATGATGAGGAGCTTCTTTAGAGATTGAGACTCTGAGACCACCTTCTCCTTGGAAGAACACTTTGTGCTGATGATGATGACGCAAGTTCAAGCTGAGGAGGAAGATGATGGTTGTCGCTAGGAATGAGATTTGATTTGCATACGAAGAGTGCACTGCGTCCTGCCTTCAAACTCGAAGCAAGACGTCTGGCAACACACCATTTTCTGCTGACACGAACAACAAGTCGCTGGGTGAAAACACGAAATGCGTGAAAAGAGAACACAAATCCACAAAACTCTCCAGAATGAGTGTCGTCGACAAACAACAATCGAAGATCTCAGCACTTTCTACTGCTGCTATTCTCCCTCTCGCGGAAATTGAGAAACTATTTGTTGACCACAACAAGAGCAGCTAGGATGATATTGCCAACAGAAATTTTAAAAAACAAACAAACACAAACAGCAAACAGCAAAGAAGAAACACAAAGATCGAAGTATATCAAACCCCGCAGGAACTATACTAAATCGGAATGACGGACAGCGTTCTCTCTCGTTTCTTCCTTCAAACAAACGGGTCTAAAGGTTGCAGTAAAAACAAAGAAGAGCACACAAAGAAGTCAACAACAACAACAAATGGAAATCACCTTGAACGACGGCTGCTGGTGGTGGATGCTGGCGGCTGCTGCTGAAAACCAAACAAAACCGCGAGAAAAACAATACAACAATCTTCTTCGGAGAAAACCAAAAGCTTCGGAAAACCAAATCAGCAACAACAATACCAAAAGTTGAGAAAACGATGCAAATCTTCGCAAAGAGAAAGTTCCCGAACTCTCACACACACACACTCTCTCTCTCTCTCGCTCGCTGGCTGTCTCTGAGAGAATTTTTGGAGCGAAAAAACAGAAGGATAGAACGATCACGTGCGTGTAGTAGTAATACCTAGCGTGCTGCTACACCAAGAAAAAACACAACAAAGGATGTGTGTACGATATGGGAAAAGAAACGGCAGCCAAACCGATCTCCCGAGACTCTCGACTCCCGCGCAAAAACAAAAGGAGTTGGAATTCGAGAGCAAGAAAAAAACAAGAATCAAATGAAGTGAAATGAAATGAAATGAGAGCAAAAATCAATCAAAGAAAGCCAAGAAAACCAACAAGAGCAACAAGAAAAGCAATGGCAATTGAAGAGAAAAGAAAGAAGGGGCCAAAAGAAGAAGGAAATCAAAGGGGTTTTAGATCAGAGTGCAGGGAAAACAGAACCTGCTGCTGCTGCTGCTGCTGCTGTCCACGTGCATACATACCAGTGTTGGCAGGTTCAGGTTAGGTTATAAGGTTAAGTTCTAGAGGGGTTTGGTCAGGTCAGGTTATATTGTTTACGTGGAGAGTGTTTGGATGGGGAAGGTTTCATTCAAGTTTTCTTTCTTAAAATCGCTCTTGGAACCTTAACTGGACAGACAACCCCACTTATTTTCAAAATTGAATGAAAATTTGAACCGCGAGTGTTACCTTTTTCCTCTTTTTTTTTAATTCAGGTTCTATAGGTACACAAGTACAAACTTTATTGCAAGAAAAAAAATACAAACTTAAGTCTTGATCTTATATTTTAGACAAGTTATTATTGTATTTGATTAGTTGTACATAACTAATATTACATAATCTTTATTATGTTGGAGTGTGTGCATTAGTGTGAACTAATTCATTAATTATATAAAATGATAATAAACCCAAGGTTTTAAATTTTCATAAAATTGATCTCAAGACCGGAGCGAAAGTTTCATAAAAACAAAATTTAGAACCTTTTGAAATCAAGGAATCGAACAACAATTATGTAATTACCCAAATAAGATAAGCAGCAGTTGTTATGTAGAAAGGGCATTAAAAAAATTAAATGGAGAATGATCTCTTCTCATTGGTTCCCTTTCAAAAAAATTATTTAAAAAATTCTATTTTATTTGGACATAAGAAATGGTTGTTTCATTGATTTACCTACACTAAATTAAAATGTACTAGTGTAATGTAGTCTACAATAATTGATTCTCACTGTTGGGTGGGTATCAGGTGATAATTCCTTAAATGATCCGGAGAAGCTACCCACCCACCGCGGGGAGACCCGACCATCTGTCGTAAGTAGGTATACGGCCTCTGACTTTGAACGGAAGTATGCCTTTGTGCTTTCAGGCATATGCTGCAGCCTGGCTTCCTCTTCTAATGACGATAACCTTCCTCAAACTTATGACAATTACTATTGGTACGTAATAGTCGAATATGCTTTCCATCCCCGACCCCCGCCCCCCACCCCAAACACCCACGAAACCAAGCCGAACAGAACTAATGTAACCCCCCCTGTATCAGACGACATTGACCGTGCATGCATGCCCGACAAGTTTCGAGCATGTTCTTTGGGGTTTTATTGTTTTTGGGTTTTGTCTTGTACTCAAGGAGATTGGATGTATTTTCCCTTGGAAAGAAGAAAGGAAGTGATAATAATAATAATAATAATTTTAAACATTATTTAAAGTTATTATTTTAATTTATTTTTTTATTATTATTTTGAGTTCTTTTGAAATCACAGTTGCTCTTCGCACCCAATTTTGTGAAAGTTGAAACAATGTAATTTATTTTTTTGGAAAAAAAAAAAAAAAAAAAAAAAAAAAAAATTTTATATTTAAAAATTATAAAAATATAAAAAAAAAAA
>Ga0116231_10000763_pt1 | contig 60376 bp, 47 predicted proteins | sample S1TSphgellanicum_2_FD_89695 | JGI IMG/M metagenome (GOLD analysis project Ga0116231, IMG submission 89695) | Host-associated microbial communities from peat moss isolated from Minnesota, USA - S1T2_Fd - Sphagnum magellanicum MG | ecosystem: Host-associated > Plants > Peat moss > Unclassified...
CATGACATAAGAACAAAAGTAGGAAAGCAAGATAGTAAGCATTCTTAGAGTGGAGTAAGAAGAACGGTGGTAATTTATGTGGGACTCCAGCACATGACCCTAGAATGTAGGGATACCAAACTTTTGCCCATTTCTGGACAATGTCTCTACCCTGAAGGGCAGAGCCAACAAAAAAGAAAGAAACCCTCTTTACCCCCATTGCACAGTTAGAGCTTCGGAGTCCCAGTAGTCTTTGGGACGTTGGACATTCACCTCTGCATACACTCGGGCCTTGGACATAACACCCGGTCGTCGTATCGACTTTCCTACCTTTTGAGCTAGATTGACGAAAGGCGAATGCACTTGCTGAGATGTCGGAGATGAAGTAGTTCTTCGATAGAGCGAACTGGTTGTGTGGTTGTTGTTGTGATCAGTTTTCGTCTTGGTGGGCAGAAAGCTGCAGTGTCAGACTCAGCAGAGGGATGGTGTGCAGCCGGCAACCTCATTGGTGCATTACAAAATTGACCGAAAAAAAACAAAAAAACGCATTACATGTGGTCATGTGTAAATATTATTCATCATACATGGTGATTATTTCTGCACCGTCCAGCAAGCAAGCAACACATGGAGGATGATGATGTATCTAAATAGGGACATGGATGGAGGGCCATTCTTGGTTTATTTCCTTCCCATTCTTGGTGGGCAGAAAACTGCAGTGTCAGACTCAACAGAGGGATGGTGTGCAACTCCTGGTTTATTTCCTTCCCATTATCGTTTAATATCCGCGCGGATGATCGGACAGATGGACAGAAGACAGATGACGAGACAAATGACGGGACAAATGACAGGATGCACGGATTCAGGGGCGGCTTCATTTGTCATCCCGACGTCTTTTAATATATGTAATGATTATCTCAACCCACAAAGCTTCAGTCCATCAAAACCACTAATTTCAATCACTTTTTCAGGGGTTTTATAGTTTTCTACAGATGCCCAAATTGTCTAAATTTTCTGGCATAATTTGGTATCCCTGGAGGTCAAGAAGTTGTAGAACTGTCAAAGATCCCTGTGTACTTCCACAAAATCCCAAGTTTTACTGCGTAATTGTGCATGTCACCGTGTTGTAGTGATACTAAACTAGGAAGAGTAGTTATCATATGTGCAACCAATTGTGTGTTGCCACCATCAAGTAGTTAAGTAAGATATGAACAGTTCTTCCTGCACTTCAACAGTTTATGTTAAACAGTTGAATTCTGTACTTTATTCCTAGCAGGAGATGCATAGAGATTGCAACCGGAGGTCTCTAGACACTTGTACATAGTTGCCCAAATCTAGGAATAGCATCCAGGATATTTGCTTTTTGGATTTGGTTTAAGTGGGCCATATAGTTTATAAGATACTAACTGGGAGTGTCATTTGCTCTGTTATAAACCATGCACCATAATAAGATTGTACAGTTATGAATTAAACCATGAGCAAGAAACCTGGGCAAGAACATGTTGTTGATCACAATATGGGTGCAAACAAAATAACTAAACAAATGATGGCCTGAGATTAGTTTTTTATCTATTTAGTAAGCATTGCCCAAACTTGGGCAGAACAATCATATCTCTCTCTAGATAGGCTAGTTTGTTTTGTGATTTAACTAGTGCTCAGATGTTTTGTGCTCATGAGGTAAGACTTTTCTGTTTACAATTGTGGGACACATTTAGAGGTTCAAGAAATATTGTCACATATTGTCATTTGACTGGCTACCATCGTGAACATGCTGCCTTATGGATTGAGATAAACAATTTTTCCATGTATACTGTTTGGTTAACTTCAGCCTTTTTGCCTTTTAGATTAGATTTTTGTATTGAACTAATTCGGGTTTAGGTTCCCTGTTTCATTAAAACAACAAGCAAAAGCTTATGATTGTTTGTTATCATTTTTTGTGTTGCAACTTAGCTGTGTAACAAAACTGTTTGTCATGATGTTGTTTGCTATTTTCAAGTACAGCAAGTTGTTGCATAATCATGCAGCTAATGGATGCAAATTCAAATGTTGCTTTGTAGGCATGGAATGGAGTTCTAAAGTAGAAAATTATAGAGAATCAAAAGGGAGTCAGTAAAGTGATGAAGTTGAGTAGGTTTAGTTAGACAATCAAAGGGAACTTTGAATAATCCAACTTTGTGAACCATTTTTAGTTTGATAGAGAATCTTGATGATTCATTATGGTTGTAGTTCTGTTGACATGATGCAAATTGTAAAAAGCTTTGGTGATTATCCATAAGAAGATTTAGCCAAATTAATTGTCAGTTCTTTTTATCAATTTTTTGATGTAGCTGAAGTGGTGATCATCTATCAGAAGATTTAGTCAAATTTGGTCATAGACAAGATATGAAAATTTTAAAAATTTAAGCATCTGACTCATTTTCTGTTCTTGGTTACATGCCCGAACCTTATATACAAAGATTTGACAATTTTTATGAGATAGATTTACAAATCTGACAATTGAAAACCCCCAACATCACTTTATTTTTGCATTTCAAAAAAATATGTCAGAAAAAAATTCTGAGAATGGCTACTGTAATTAGCACATACCCACTCTTTATCCTCCTGATTGCCCATGTGCCACTCAAGGTAAACAACCTCTTCCCTTGACCAAATACTGTACTTTCTTTAAATTGAATATTGTGTACTATTCCAATATTTGAAATGTTTGGGTTTTGACCATTGATGTCAGCATCATAATTAGATTCAACAAGCATATTTAATATAATCATTTTATGAACAAATGCAACCCACAATAACAATTTTTGAGAGCAAGTATCCAATATTGAATGGAGCTTTTCTTGGTCACCATATTCTTCATAATCTTTAACCTGATTTATAGTGAGCTAAGTGGGGTTGGTGCCATTTCCCCTGAATTGGTGCAAGTCTTAGTCACCCTTGCAATTGGTTATGGGAATTCTAAATATTGATATCAGCACCAAACCAATTTTCAGTCAATAAATAATTACCTAGATATACTTTGCATGGAAGAGTATTTTCTTAAGATTGTAGAAAAACAAGCTTGTGGACTTAATGCTCTGAACATTAATGTGGAGAGGAACAATATTTACAGTTTCAACACATTTGCTAACATTTTGTTGTGATGTGGTTTCTGACTTATTGGCATCATCAAAAACACAGCAACTGGTTACAAAGATCTGTGAATAGATCTTGTAATAGAATCAGGTTGAAAGGGAAACTAAATGCAAAATCTTTTAACATGCATTTAACACATGATGTCACATTGTCAATTAATTTTAGAAAAAAAATTCCAAATGATCTTACAAGACTCCTTTATCTCCAATGGTGTCATATTGCATATTTTTTCATGTTATCTAATTTCTGCAAAATAAGAATTGAAATTCAGATATGTTTTATCTGAAAATCTTAAAGGGAAAAGTGACATGCAACACTGGTAGTGTTTTCTTTGTTTGGAGAATTTTCACAACTTTTTTAGAAAACCAAAGAAAGGAGACAAATTGGAGATCTTTTTTCACCATTTTTTGAAAAAAAACACTTAAAATTTCACCACAACTAGACCTAGGTACCACCTAGGCCACCAGTTGTAGTAGGACTTCTGAAAAAATGCTACAGTTTATCAAAACAGTCACCATTGAATGCTAAATCTCTTTGAGGGTCCTCACCAATGGAAATTTGAAAAATAAAACCCAGAACACATATGTTCATTGTTGGGTGTTCTTGCTCCATGTATCTTCAATGACTTGTTGCATGGAACCATTACAACAAACTATGTCCTTAACCTAAACATAATACAGCCATTATCCTTATCCGATTTCAATTTGCATGTCTTCAATTTGTGTTGTAGTTGCTTAATGTTGATTAAACAACCATGCAATCAAGAAATTCAGTAACAGTTAACATGATGTGTCATCTGAGATCAAAACCTAACTCCATGAAACTGATCAATCCCTGTTTGGAATGGGAGCACAAGAAAATGCATCCTTTTCAACCACTCAAAAAGACAAGCCCTTCCAGGAGACCTTGAAGGCACTAATAACAAAATGGAAGCTGCACTTCTGGAAACCAGGTGACCACAAAAGGCATCAGTTCATGACAAAGTTCCATTCTGAGGACTATCAAAGAGCACCATTTTGGTGATCCACAAAGCATAACAACAGTTCAGAGTTTCTCCATGGATACCTCTTCCAATTGGTAACTCCAACTAATGTCAGGTCTTTTCAAAACTGGTTCAGCTGCAATGAGAAATGATGATCCAAAGAGTCAAGAGATTTGAAGACTGCAAGCAAATGCATAGGGTTCCTTCCACATTAATAACAACATTGGAGAGTATCATTTGAACTCTGTCAAAGCTGGCACAACAATATGTTCATGTTAGCACAAATGAGGATGATCATTGAGTTGACACATTGAAACTGCTTAGCCTACTTGCAAAGTTGGAATTCACACAGAAGATTCTTTATTCTAGACCATTGGAAAATATCATCAGCCCCCTCTCTCAAACCACTGTCTTCATACTTGCATAGACAAGAAAGAAAATACTTGTCTATGTTGATACCATCCTCTCCTAAAATATGCAGAATCACAGCATTTCAAAGCTTGCAACAATGACACCAGTACCTGGTCGTGGATCTTGGTTCTGATTGCTGAGACAGCATCTATATCTGCTTGCTGGTTTGGGAAGTTTTTGAATTCAGCACCTCACCTCACCTCACCAGTGCCGCACTAAAACATGCCATGAAAGCTTTCTTTGACCCATTCAATGCTCTCTACTCCATAATGAAGCCTTCATGGAAACTGAGAGTCAGTGCATGTGCAAACAAATATACACTCAAACAGTGCAGCTCTTACCATTCATGACTCCAGCTGCAAGGCTCCAAACCATAGCAGCCTGATCATGAAAGATTACTTTGTTGCACTGTGAATCACTTGACCAGCATTCAAAGCTCCTGGGGATGCCCTTGGAAAACTGACCCATTCAAACTTATCTTGGCCAATACCAGTCAGACCTACAGACCCCTCAATTGGGGTACTATTTCCCTCTCTTACCCCTATGTCCTGAGAAACTAAAGCTTTTGCTGGTCCTTCTGCTGCAACAAGGGTACCCTGGTATGACAAAAACTGGATGACATGCATATCAGAAGAGTCCAACTGTTGCTGCACAAGGGCAATTCCATCAGCAGGTCCATTTTGGATTTGTCCTTCAGGAAGTGTTGCTGTAAAAAAAGTGAACTCAGTGCCACTTAGTTTACACACTTTGAAGATTGTTGGATCAATCAATGGAAGGGTGCTGTAGACCTTGCCACCATTTCCATTGTATAGGACAAGCTTTAGTGAAGCGATGTCAATGTCAGGGCCCACAACCACCTCTATGAACTGCAAACAACAGAAAAGGAAATTTGCTATGATTTAATAGGATACATTGCAATCTGTCCTGGACCAAACAATGAACAAAATTGACAAAATTATCTGTGGAGTGTTATGAAAATACATAATATGCACTGCCCCATTAGAAAAAACAATTCTATTGCTGATGTTCTGAGACGAGATGATCTAATAGGCTCACAATGGAACTTAGAGGGAAAAAAAAATATAACCTAAAAGAAGACACTGACATAAAGCCTACATAACAGATGGATCCATTTTAAGGTTTAAAGAATTAGACCTCTTTCTTATCCTTGCCCTTGTCGTTGTAATGCAACTCATTGATCCATGCAGATTGTTGCTTCTCTGTTCTGGTGAATTTAGGCCCTGTGTCTGCATCCTGAGACCATTGTGACTTGCTGTAATCAGCAGAATCTGGATTTTGCAAACCATCTGATTGAAACCTGCTTTCTGTTTTCAGAGAAGAAAAAAGCTCTAACTGGTTCCCACTGGAAGAATCTGGAGTCTGCCAAATTTTTGCAGCAAATTCAGGGTGGTCAACAAAAGGGTTGCGGTTTCCTTGGAAGAGAGAACAAATGCATGTGTTTCTGAGAAGCTCAAAATCAGATGGTGGGTCAATATCATTCCACTGCAGTAGAATCGATAGTAGCCCCATTGTTGCCTTCTCTGAAAATGACAGAGCTTCAACATATTAGAGCCACATATCTGCAAGACAAATTTAGCAGAGGCACAGATATTCAGGAGTCCTTGATGCCCTTTAGAGACCATCATAAACAATTGATCACATGAGAAAAAGGCAAGTATGCAGTAGTACACATCTAGCTTGTGTCACATGATATCTGAGGTTAATTTAGAGCACCTGCCTGTGGAGCTGTGTAGTTCATGAAATCAAGAGCAGTTCACACCCCAGCAATCAAATGCTTCAATAATCAGATGGAAATGGACAGCAGACATCCACAGGTGCTTGCATGCAAAAACTTAATGGCCTTCAAAATGATGCATAGCAAATCACTGCATGTCTTTATTTCATTGCCTATGGGTCATGTCTGGATTACTCAATGATTGAGGTGACTTTCTACTAGGAAAGATCATATTTTACCCATACTAGGAGAATCTGACAATGCAAGAGACAAAATTCCTGATGGCCGCTCACTCCCATAGCGCACTGCCATATATAGTAAGGCTCGTGCTACATCCCCTCGTACCTATAGACAGTCAACAATAGTGCAGGTGTGGTTCAATATAGAGAATGAATGGGATGCCATGCATGTGTAATTTCATGAAGTCCTGTGTGGGCTGAAGGCTGTGAGCTAAATTCTGTAACCTCCTTGAGTCCAGTGTCCAGTAAATCCCTCATACTAAAAACAAAATTGCCTGTAATCTACCATTATAGAAGGATACCAGAGCACAAAGAATCCAAGAACAGTCGAGTACCTGAGCAGGAGGAGTCCAAGAATTGAAGTCGGTGGCTGTGTCTGGTGCTGCCTCCTGATGTGCTGGTACCATGCAAGACTTCACTTTACTCAACGTGCAATCCCCAAAGAACTTGTTACCACGTGATGAATTTACTGCAATGAGTACAAAGCAAGACAATAAACAACCTCACAAAGTAGTACAACCCATAGCTAGGACAGCAAGGAAATCTCAAGTAAAGCAAAGGAAATTGAAGGAAATAGCAAACAAAGGAAAGACTGCCGAACTCAACTAAAACATTTTGTAAGAAGATATCAGAGAATTAAGATCCATGTGAAGAAAACTGAGTTAACCATTTGTGTCAGCTGGGCGTAAATTATGCAAGTCAGAGAATTCTGGTTGGCCTTCCACCAATCCATAAGACCTAGGCCACAAATGTTCTCCTGCAATTCCCCATTGATCAGATCAGCTCAGAATGGCAAGAAACACATTTTGAACTTCAAGATGGTTAATGAGTGAAGATAGGCACATACCTTATCTCAAGAAATGACAGATACCTAGAAGAGACAGCCTAACTGGATCACCTATCAGTCCAAATCAGAAATGCTCCAGTTCACAATGCACCACTGCTTAGAGAAGCATGAAAGCATAAAAATTCCATAGGGTGGTAAAAGATTACGGTTCCAGCCATGTGGTTTTCCAGCAAGGTCCTTTGGAATTTGTTTCTGACTGTAGATTTCCACACTGCCTGACACATCACAGGTCCATGTGAGGAAGTCTACAAATTCATGCTTCCAAGTCATTGTAAAGAAGTTGTCATTAACCACAAAAAACTGTAGGAGGAAGGAAAGACAGAAGAGAAAAAAGACACCCTAACATCTGCTTGAGAGCCCCTAGAAAGGGAGAATGGATTGTTTATCACCCAGAAAATAGCTCAGAGAGCCAATATATAAGAAATAGAACAGCTCTTTCTTGAAATGTGACAAGAAAACAGGGCACTTCCACACTCAAGAAAGTAAAAGGAGATCAAGAGCACCTACACATCAGAAGTAGTTTCTGGATTTTCCACATCAGCAGCATCTAACACTTTCAGAGCATTCCAGACCTGCCAAGAAAACCACATGTTGGAATAAAACTTCATTCATGTCTGAATCACATGGAAGAAAGGTGTCTATGTTTCCAAAACTGTGAGAAAGAGGTCGATAAACCTTAGATTCATCAAACCAAAATTTCAGGAAAATAAATCATTGCCAGAGAAGAGAAGACAACAAAGTCAGTGAGCAAGTTAAGAAGAATGAATAGAAAAGCAGTATCCATGCAATAAAAATGAGCAGGGACAGACGTGAAATTTTAATATTCAACCACACTTAAAAAGACAATCAGCATAAGCATAGAAACATTTGAAGGCCACCTGTGCATAAGAGATGGATTGATGACCTGCAACAATTTTGTGGAGCTTCGCCTTCAGTGCCTCCCCTTCCAGACCTGAGGCTTCATCATAGTAGTGCAACACACCTTCACATTTGGAGCCTGCAGTTTTGGGCATCACTGCAGCAACCGCAATGTCTGCTCCCCAACTTTGTAGACAGCAAATGCCAAGTACTACCATACAGTGCCATAGAAAAGTCTGGATACATTCTGATATATCCATACATGAGCATGATGCTCCTGTATGCCTACATAAAGAATGCAAATTTTCATCTTATAACTCCCATGTGAAGCAAAAGGTCAACAATCCAGTCACCACTAGTAGAATTGTCAATTTTGGGTTCACCATTTGACCATGAAGCTGTTCAGCTTGCTAGCAAATATATCCATGAGATTGGAGAGAAAACTCCAGAAGAACACTCAAAAGATTAGCCAATGTATCAGTTCCAGACAAACAAATACAAAATGAATGAGTGCAATCATAACCTTGAGAATATCGAAGACAAAGTAGAAGACAATCACCTTCACAAATGGCAATGACTAGCTGCCATTTTCCCCAGTGGCTCCATCAGCCCCCAACAGTGGGTGTAGATTAGTATACAAGAGTCTGCTCAAAACTTCAGGGCAAGAAATAAAACAAAATTCTACATCCTAGTTCCTCTCACATTTCTGGAAGCAACAGGAAGACTCAGTCCTGATGTCAGCTAGCACTCAAGAGGCATAGCTAATCAAGAAAGTCAATAGAATCCTCATTCAAGCTGCAACAAGCTTGTGAGGGTGAGTTTGTGCAGTTGGGTATCAAAAGCTCTTCAGAATCACTGCAGGGTATGGGTATGGCATCAAAGTGAACAAGCTTGCATAGTTTTGGTTTTTCTCTTTAAAGTTAGCAGAAATCCTTCAATTTAGAATAGACAGACAGCACTACCTCAAACAGTTTACTGTCCTAATGGCCAAATTTAGGTGATGAGAATGCCCATCTGCTGCAACTTGGATTGGATCCAAACTCTGCTGAAAATTCATGTGCAGAGCCTCCTCCTGCAGTAAACAGGGGAGAAACCATTGAGTACCAATTACTTGTTTCAAATTTCACAGAGCAGGACCCCTCATCCAACACTTCAGCGCAAAATAACGCTCAGGGTTCAACAATTAGGGTTCCACCAAAATACCTATACTCTGTCTGTTTACAAACAGAGAGTACAAGATGGTCACCTGTTGTTGGCTCTGCCCACAGGGAAGAGACCAAGCATTGGTGTAGGATATGGGCATAAAATGTTGGCTGGATCTTGACCCAAAGTGTGAGTGACATCTGGAGTATTATGTGTGCATGTCGTGGATGGGCATGTTCCATAGAAGTGTGTGCATCTAGATGAGAAGTTCTAGATCCAGTAAGGGAATTTTTCAGTTAGAAGTTTGAACTTGCCATAAAGGCCAGAGCCATTACCCAATGAGCTCCTTGGTTCAAGCATCCACGTATTTTGCCATGCTTGTAAACCGAGGTTCCAGGGATCATAGATTTTCGTGAAAGAAAATATTCAACATAACAGTGCTAAGCAGCTGGTTTAAGAGATACCTTGTGAACCGAGCTGCTTTTCCTGGATCGAGGACGATGGTGAATCTTTCTGAGCTTCATATTTGCCATCGTATCAGATGCTCCTGCTGTTTTTAGCCAGCTTTGTGTGTGAAGAAGAGGTTGTTTCTTTCTCTCCTTCGACATGAACTCAAGCTTGGTTATGAAGAAATCCTGGGTAACAGTAACTATCAAATGACTCATCCTGCACACGAAACAATATTTGCAAAGCGGAAGATTGTTTGCAAAAACGATCTGCTCCTGGCTTAAGACTCTGGGTTGTGACAAGTTCAAACCACTGTTGGCCTGGTATCGGCCTTTGAGTATACCAGCCCGGACCTGGACGCTGGTATGAGATTTTTTTTTTCATACCAGGCTGGTACTGGTATTGGGTACTTTTTAAAACATAAAGCACTCGGAGAAAATTTGTAGGGTATGCCAAGGGCACTTTATATCCATCAATTCCCCACCTAGAAATGGGGAGAGATATTATGCCTACTCTTCAAGGATGGGAGGGAAATTATGCATGTAGGTGTAAGAACCCTACCACTATTGAGGAGTAGGCATAAGAACCCTCCCATTCATAGGCCTTTTGATTTACATAGGTTTGGTACATGATAAATTTTGCCTCAGGCTTTATGATAGGTAAAGCCCTAGAGTGGGGGACATTCCAAAATGTGGGGCTAGATTCAGCTATCACCTTGTCCTAGGCCCGTTATTTTGAGAATGCCCCACCCTAGGGTTTTACCCTAGATGTAAAGCATCGTATGGCCAAATCTATCCTTGTGTTTTGAGAATGTCCCCCACCTTAGGGCTTTACCTTACACATAAAGCATTGTATGACCAAATCTGGATCTTCTATGACCTGACAAGAGTGGAATTGGATAATATTCTTGTGTGAACATAACAAGTTTTTACAATTTTAATTTTTGTTTTTAGCAGTCGTCAACTTTTTGCATGTTAACAGCGAAAATCATTTTGTCATTGTTTGTGTCTCTAAGATAGTTGCAGCAATAACTATTTCAAGAAAACATGTGAGGATGGGTAAGAAGTCTTGTTTGTTTGTGTATTATGTAGAATTGCTCGACACCAAGCTATGGATGGCTGAGGAAGGTGCAACATTGAATGGAGGCTTGAAGACTAGAACGGTGCAAGGCAAGATAAGAAGAAAAATTTAGAAACAATGTAAGCAAATTTTTTTTTCTGTCATGATTAGTTTCAGGAGATAGTAGGTTTTATTTGTTATGATTAGTAGTTGTTATATTTGATTTCCACTACACCACTAACTACACTATGGCAAGCAATGTATCCTTGGTAGGAATAGATTTTAGAAAGGGTTGACGCTGAGGATTGATGATGAAAAAGAAGAAGTCTGAGTTATAGAAAAAGGGGCATGTAAAGGATAAGTATGCATTTGAATTGGGTTCCATAGATATTTGCTGAGTTTCTCTTTAATCCAAGTTGTAGGTTAAATATTTGAGTGAACACTAGAAACTTCAGTTGGGGTGTCCTTGGGTTGAGTAAAATGAGAAAAATGAAAACAAAAGTGGGAACTTAATAAAGACATATCTACAGCCCATACCTACACAAAAAAATTTATTTCATGCGTGGTTCTAAATCAACTTGATATATGTCACTCATACCAGGGTTCAAACATTGAATTCAAGAGTTTCTGAAATTAGGGTTTATCAATCAAGGAATTTAATGTTTCTTTGCATTGTTGCATTTGTTGGAGATGGGTTAACAACTCACATGGACTAACCGAACATTGAGGGTTCTGACCTCAAGCTATACCTTAATAGATTTTAAATTTTTAATGTATGGTTCTGTACATGGTCCAAATTATTTGTTACAATTATGACAAGTTAGGGAGAGATCACCATGTGTGTATCAATTGGCAATTCACACATTGAACATTGAACTTTATTCTGACAATTTAATAGCACCAATGGAATTTTTGGTAGCACTGGGTTTGTGGTCTCGATAATGTATGTTGTTGGAATTAATGGTGTTTTAGATTAACAAAAGTTGTGTTTCTACTATGAATTATTCTTACACAAGAAATTTTTCTTTTTACACCTTTTTTTAACACTTCTACCATGGAAGGTACCAAGTAAGATGGATTAGGATCTTCCAACCAACAAAACATACTAGCTAGCCTGACACTATTTCCAAAAAGTGACAAAATTTGAGCTTTACTTTACATAGGAAAAGGGCATGTATTCAAGCCTTTCTCCTATATTTTCATATAGTCTTGTCTAGGTATTGGGTCAAATTTTGACCTCAAATCCAAAAGATCCTATATTCAGGACCTTTTCCTATGTAAATTTCCATGGAATAGATGTAATATAATTGCACATCAATTGCACTAGGTGTTTATAAGGTAATGAGGTTTTTACAAGTGTGATTTCTCATAGTGTTAACCTTGTCATTTATTAGCACCTTGTCCATGACCTTTGTTAACCCTATGATTAGTTTGACCATGTTCAATTATGTGTAGTTGATGGTTTCATCTCTAATTTTGAAACAATCTTGTTGTTTTTCCATGAGAAATTTTTACATTTTTAAGCCCTTTTCCTTTAAAGCCAAAACAATGTCATGGATTTAATGAGTGGAATCTACCAACATTTGGTTGTTTTTTTTTTTGGGTGTCACATTGGCCATGCTCATGTGTGTTGATGAACAATTTTGTGCTTTACGCTAATGCTACTAATAATGCATGAACCCCTAGCTCTTGTGTTTTCAACTTCTTTGTTAATTAACTTTGGTGTTTAAGCTTTGGGCTTTGGGTGGTTGTTTGGAGTTTGCAATGAAATATTCATTGTGATATGAATTAATTGGGATTCGCAACTTCATTCACAACTTTAATTAAGGACTAAAAATGGGAATGAGGTGATGTAACTAGAATTTAGCCACCGTGTGCATTGTCCCCAAATGTCCAATTTTCACTATTGGTCAAAGTTTGTGTTCCAAACAAGCTGCCATCAACATCCTCACTCTTGAATCCAGTTGAAAAATTAATCATTTCCTCTATATTGAATCAAATCTATTTATAAATAATGTTTGCATTACTTATCAAGTCATAAACATTGAGGGGGATTGGAGATTGGTCGATTCTTTGAAATTCCAAAATCATTTCATATATGTTATTAGCAAAAAAATCATGACAAATGCAATATGGTTTTGTCATGTGGACCCATTGATCAATAGTTTTCATAATGTTCAATTGTATAGCATTCAAAATTCAAAAGACTTTAACTACAGAACCTTTAGGTGCAAAGACTTAATACTATGACAGTTGGGACACACCATATTGTTTCATAACCTTGAAAAAGACTTGTTTATTATTTAATATAACCATTATTTATCAGAATTTTCAAAATTCAAAAATCAAATGCCAAAGTTAGAATTTAAAAAATTAATCAACAATTTGTTGTTGAAATCATTCAAGTATAATAGTTAAATATGTTTTTGAATTACTTGAAAATCAATCTCCATTTATCCTGGCAAGTAAATCCATTGATTATGTGTCAAAAAAAACTTGCAGCCATGACAACAATAGAAATCTTGGTTCACTTCACGACTATGGTTTCAAACTAGTCACATGGATCAATTTTGTCGAGTGTAGCAATGTGTTCATCCCTTTTGGCCTTGATGAGGACCATTATTTCGTGCCATGCTCCCATTTCAATTGTCATGATCTTCTTGATTTCATTTTCACACTTGTTGAATCTAAACTTTGGTTTTTTTTTTCTTTGCCTTCTTTTTTTTTGACAATTTTGAATGTTCATCTATATATTTGTAGAGAAGAAGCTATGGTTTGAAAATGAAAAAACATTTTGATAAAAATCAACCAAAACCTAGAGATAAACAACATCAAAACAAGAGCATGAAAGCATGATGTGTACCTCCCTATGGTGGATCATTGTAGTTGTTGAAAGTTGACATTGTGCATTAAAGAAATCCTCTTTTGTAACTATGTTGAGATTTCGTATCGTTGTAGCACTTTTAGATTTTCGAACATAAATTGTAAAACACACTTACACAATTCTTGATTTGAGGGGGAAGATATGCAATGATAGTAAAATAGAAGGGCAAGGTGAGTGATGGCAATCACAAGGCCATTTTTGATTTTTTTTTACATAACTTCCTTTTTTAGCTCTAAATCTAAATTTTTGAAAGATACATGAATAACAAACATTGCATTTTACTTTGTGTTAACTTTGGGTGCCATTGAGGATGCCAGCCTTTTTTCTAAAATTTAACTTTTTATATGTGAATGGTGTCCTTTTCACCTCGTTTGTAACTTTGACTACCAATGAAGTCTAAGTGTGATGAGAGCACAAATCATGTTATGGATTAACACAATTTGTGCTACATCACGAATTTGAAAAAAAACAAAACAAAAAAACCCTGGTAAAATGCGTGCGCAAAGCGCTTAGGGTCTTATTAAGAATAGTTCGCAATGCTCTGAGTACGCGGCGTGCTTTTGGGTGTTAAGGGTTCGTTTCTTGGTTGGCTATCTAGGTCTATGTGGATCTCTTTTCTGCTGTAGCACCTCAACATTAATGGCTCGTGCTTTTGGTCTAAATGGACCTAAAAGTCATTAGTCTGCCGGTGGTTTTGGCGGTGCTGTTCGCTGCATTGGCAAAATTAAGGAACCTTGAGCAGTAGGTAGCCACGACAAAGTTTAAATCATTAAGTTACTCTTATTTTCCTGCGGCATGCAAGCTGAGATAGCACATCCCAATTTACGGAAAAGGATTGCAAAGGATTTCAGGAAATTGGAAGCACGCGGGTGCATTCTTTATCCTTTGCTGTCACAGCAACTGTCTGTAAGTCCATGATCTCCTTCGTTGCATTCATGAATGACCGATGCAATGGAGGCCAGGGAATTTATGCAGCCTTTGTTTACACGAGGGTTCCGTGCAGTTACTATGTGGAAATGGTTTTTTTGTTGACATTTTGTGGTGGGGAGCAAGGGAAGGGGATGGAGAGTAAATAATTGCGGATTCGATGTTTGTGCCCTATTTGTCGCAGGCAATGGTCGGGAGTTTGTCCACTGCAATACAGCACAGCATGGACGGGTTTGATACTGCTTCTTGTGGCTCTCTGCTGGCTACTGGACCTCATCCGGTAGTGGCCTGCCATCTTGATCACACTGCAATTCGCACCACGTCTGCGGACCTCTCCCCTAGGTTATATTTCTCACTCAAGTTCTTGTGAGGGACACTTTGATGAATTAGGGTTTCACGGTTGAAAAGTATTTCTCTCTCCTTTGCCAGATTTATTGCAGTGTTCTGCGCCAGAACGAAATGCTGGCCACGAAATTTGTGCAATCTCAGAAACAAATGAAGGCGAGCCCATCTTCCATGTCAAGGCCACACATATTTTTTCAGTTTTGCTTCAGGGGTCGATGTATCCCTGCCGTTGCGTAGGTTGTCCCCTCGTCACGCTCCCAGTGACATCAAGGGTTGCTTTACCAGCAAGCAGTGAACTATTGGATATGGATGACCCTGAAGTACGAATGAAAATGTAGAGTGAGCTTTGATCAGTAGAAGTCATTACTAGATGATGTAGGCTTTCCAGCCGTCCTTCAAGTCATGAGCTTATAAGATTCATAGTTGCCAACGTTTTTGCATACATTCTATACATGCTGTCTGACTGAAGCAAGCCTCAGCTTTTTCCCTCAAGTTTGGAGCCCAGGGCCCCTCATTTGCAGAATCTGCCTTGAAGCTACTCTGACACCTTACAATGAACTAGGCACACATGAGATTTCCAGATTTCATCTGTTTTATCTTGGATGCTTCAGGCTGTCAAAAGTGTCCGTAGGGAACTTGCTTGGTAGTGACAGAGGTTCCCTGCAATGTTGGACTTCTTTCTTCAAAAGATCCTGTTAACAGAGATACAGTGATCTCAAAGTCTCAAAGAGTTTTTTGTGATGGAAGGTCCTCAATTCACAGCCAATTGGACCTGACTATGATGCAAAGAAAAGCACTCTTGGATGAGGAGCATTGCCTATTTAAGGATCATACCAAAGTGATCAAACAGGATGTTTTGGAGGCAGTTTCCACAGTGAGACGAGGAGGGACAGTATGAAAACTGTCATGGCAGGTGAAAATGAAAAGCCTTTTAACAATTGATTTTACATCGTTCATATGCACATTGGATGTACTTCTCAAGCATAGTTGGATGCTTCTGTTTTAATCCTAGACTCTAGAGCTGAAACTTCTGACCTTGGAGCACAAATGGTGAAGGTTGAAATTTCTGGTCTTTAGTTGCAAGAACTGAACCATGGGTATCAAACATCCACCCAACCCATGTACAATATAGATCCTTTGTTTTGGTCCTTATGACCTAAGCTGTCCTGCCTTACATAGCTTCAATGTCTGCAAACTACAGTGTACATGGACTGCAGCAATGAGGTGTTTATGCAGCTTTTGTCTGTTGCGCAGATTTTTCATGGGTTGCATAGTTTCCCTTTTGCCTCTTGTTTGACAAATTGCATTGTGTATGTAAATGTTCAAAACTATGGCTGGCAGGATAGTCATCAGCTGTCATTTTTTATCATTTGAACTAGATGGCAACCTAGGTCATTTAGGTTGAATTGAAGTTTCTGTTTTCTGAACTTATATGTGACACTTTACACATATCTGATGGTAAGGTCTACCTTATTCCATGGACCTGTTTGTTGTGCCAATGACAGGAGATCTATTTCTTAAGTCAGACTTGCTCAAACTGTGTACACAGTTCATGGAGGAAGCCTGCTCCTGTCCTTTATTGAGCAAGTCCATAGTTTTGCATCAACAAAGTTGAGTTTGATAGCATTACCTCACCATAAATAAGTTCTACGAACTCTTGCTCCATTGACCAATTTCAAAATGCACAGAAAGATTTTGCAGGTGTTTTGAATTGAATACTCCTTTTTGGCAGTGAGATCACCAGAAATATCGTAGGCCTGATATTTAAGGACTGCATGAATACAATTTTAGCTCTAACTTGACAAGTAATTGAATGTGGATCCATCCACCAGTTTCCTATTGTGAGTAGCATACACTTTGTCCTCTTGAACAAGTCATGTGTCAGGACCCAGTCTATTGTATGAGAATGAGGTTGCAAGGCTGAAGATGTATAGAGAAATGTTCTTGTGCACCCTGTAGCAGGTGTATGAGAGAAGCATGTGTTAAAAGCTCCAAATTCCTGTTAAAAGCTCCTTGCACTCTGCATGTCTTTTGCATTGGCAACATTTAAGAACAACTTCAATAACTGGATTCCAAATTCCTCCTCATCACTGCACTCCCAATTTCCAAATTCCTCCTCATCACTGCACTCCCAATTTCCAAATTCCTCCTCATTGCTGCACTCTCCATCCCCAAGTTCCTCCTCATCGGTGCAAATCCCCAGTGGAACCTGGAAATCTGGAACTCATCAGGTTTACACACGGTCCGCCGTATTTCACTGATCCAAGCGATAATTATGACGTGCCTAGTAACCCACAATCCCTTTACAAGACCACGAGCTCCTCCACATTGACGCTACCTATAAATGGAGGCCATTTAGATGAAGCGTCGAATTCGAACGTAAGACGTGGAAAGTGCAGAATCCAGATCTATCCCCCACCTCTACTCACATATCCACATCACCTTTGGTCTATAAAGATCCCTCCCCTTCGCAAATTCCGTCATCCATTCCACCACTGCCTTGTTTTCACGTGTTATCTTTCCTGCTCCTCGCGAAGCTCATGGCAACCGTCGAATTCGAAAGATTAAGCAAATACTTACTTTTACGCTCCATAAATCCATAAATTCAAGTAACTCAAACTTACGAAAAATACTTACCTTGTCTTTTACGATTATGAATTTTTGCAGTTATCTCTTCTAATCTCTGGTTTCTTATCCATGCTCTTGTTTTTTCCACTCGCTTTGAAGCTTTTGGAAATCTGGGTTGGTCATATCATCACCCAAAGTTTTTGTTTGTGCGTCTTGAGGTTTTGAAGCCTCCTAGTTTTTCCATTTTTCAGTAGGAACACCAGCCTTGACAGAATTCCTGACCAGTCTTCGAAAATATTGTCATCTCTCAACGGAAAAAGGGCTACGCAGTACTATGGTAGTACTGATCCTGGAGAAACATTCGGTGCTATCATGGGGGACAGCAAACTCAACTCCGCCCCATCATTGCAGGCAACTCATTCCCATCTGTCGTCTTGCTTACGATCGTTGTCTGGTGCGAGTAGCTCTGCAGAAGCCGCGGCTCAAGCCACGGACCAGGGTGCCAGAGATAATTCTGGGTGAGATTTAAGTCTCCTTCGTTTTGGTGCATCCTTGAACTTCTTATGTGTATGCGACACGATTCTCGCATAAGCAAGTCTTCAGTAATGAAACTTTACCTCTAGGGGTTCGGTAACGAGTCCTTGAACTGCTGAATATGAGCTTCGCTGAACATCGATTTGACAGTGGACACACTACCCTAGAGTAGTTCTTCTCATAAGTGACCATGGGTACAGGGCCCAAGATGTTATGGAGGGTAGTAATGGGAGCACTCACGAAGCAGACTCGAAGGAGAATGCAAGATTGGTGGGTATCCCCTCATTTCCACCCTCTGCTTAAGCCAGTATCCACTCATTTGCAAGAGTTTGTCAACTCCCGTCTGACGTACTCCAAGCGACACTGAAACACACGTCTTTTTTTCCATCCTTGCATAGAGAGTTTTTTTACGATCTTTGATTTGCAGCAGAATCATGCAGAGGAATCCGGAAAACGTGAATGGGGAGATGCAGCTCACTTGTTTCTGGCTTCATCTCTCCCAACAAACATTGCAAACGCTGCCAATTATGATGAGCATTCAAATTTCCCGATACCTAGCGAAGTTGATGAACCCAATCAGATTGAGAGTACTCCTGGAGCATCAGACCTTGACAGGTCTGCAGGGTCAGGGTTCACGGAGACAGAAACTGACGGGGTTCGAATTGTGGAAAAATGCAACAAAGAGGATTTGGATCTTGTTGAAGGAGCTCTGCTCCACATGCTTGGAGGTAAGGTCAAGCCAAGGGAATCAAATGATGGGAAACCATCAAGGGCAGACCAACAGCCCCTAGTCTTGCTTGAAGATCAGGACATACCACATGCTGAGATGGAAATGGTGTTGCTTGCGAAGCTGCTTGATCAGGTATGTTCATTCAGTTCCTGGGACAATCGACAAGTGCTTGTTTGCTTTCTGTTGCAGAGGTTACATGTGCTAGTGTGCCAGAATCAACTCTTTCCTTCACTGATATGTTTGCTTTGGTCTAACACCATGAGGGTTTACTGGACTGGTGTACACACGAGTGGCCCTCAAAAATTGAAGGTTAGAGATGAATGGGATTCTGACAAGACTTTTGGAACTGAGACCTTGTAGAGACAAACAATAAGTACTTAACTTCATGTTGTCAGGAATGGCACACATTTGCACACATCAACCCTGTCCTCAGGATCTTTAACCTAGGATTCAAGAGTGACTCTGAGGACAAGACATGGGGAGGACTATATTTTTAATTATTTCCAGGTCTTGGTTTTTATGTGTAAGAAGCTGGTAGATCCAAACCATTGTGCATTGATAATGGGTTAGTCACTTGGAAGCATCCTTATCTTTTCTGCAGGTTCATTCTCTGAGGATGGATAAAAAGCTAAGAAAAGGAAGGTCGGGAGAGATTCAAACTGGTGCAACAATCCAAGGGGGCAGCAGAGACAGGAAACCAGTTAAGAATGAACTGAGTAAGATGGTGGAAGCTGCAACACAAGCAGCCTTGTCAGCAGCTGATGCAGCTAAAGCAGCAGCTGCCTCAGTGGCTAAAAACTCAGAGGCAATTGAGCTTCTTCTCCAAAAACTTTCTCCATCACTATCATCTTCAATTACTGAGAATTTGCAGTACAAAGGACTGCCTGGTAGGCAGAGAAACAAGCATAATGTTAATAAGGATGATGATAAGAACAATGTTGATGAAGAGGAAGGTTCATCGGAGAAGAAGATTGTGAAGCAGAATAGAACTACACACTGGATTTTGGGATTCATGCTTGTTGTGACACTAGTATGGAGGTATGGACTTGTGAAGGTTGGGAGAAGGTTCACAGACACTGTGAGGAATCCTTTGGGGAGTTTGGGGGAGATGGTGAGTGATGGATTTAGTAGTGGGAAAGACAATGAGGAAGATGAAAGCAATGATGAGATTTTGAAAGGGAATATGCTGCCACAATTGAAGCTTCCTTCTGTTTTTCAAGACAATACAGATGAAGAGAGGAAAGTGCCTGCTGCAGAAACTGGAGAGGGGAATGTATTCAATTTTGGTAACTTCTGGCAGGTAAAGCCGAATGCTAGATAGTTTCAGATTCAACCTCGCCTCTTAATTTGGATCTTTTTTTTCAGGCAGTGGATCTCAAGGTTAATGCTGGTTCCATTGTTACAGACTATCAAAGTGCAGAAATATGACCAGTAATTTTTAGTATAATACTTATGATGACTTGGAACCTTTTTTCTATGGTAGTGCATTGTCTACTAGTTTGAAAGAAGGCTAAAGTGATTGGAATTGGTTTCAGAGATATCAAAATAAGGAGCAGATTAGCCAACAGTGAGGTATTGCAGCTTTTCTCTAATGTCTTGTGAAATCAGCATTGGTCACTTGAAAGTTACCAATGGATTATGCTCCATAATGGCCATAGTTTCTCTTTGAAGGGAAGTTGAAATTTAGAAAGAAAAGGTTAGCAAGAAGGTAACCATTTCTCAGCAGAAAGAAGTTGTTGCTTGCCTTGAAGTGTATGTGAATGGGATCGTTTTGCAACTAGCAGATCAACAATTTCCTCTGCTTGTATAATTCTTCAAATGATGTATAATTATCTGCAATCTTCTCGGGGTTTGTATAGCTGGTATTGCATGCCAACTACACCCTCAAGAAATTGTCCATATTCATTTCTTCAGATTGAAGCACCAGCAGCACCAATATTTTCCTTATTATGTACCCTGAGAATATAACAGATTTCTAGAAGAAATACATCTTCATCTGAAGAATCTAATTTGTTTTCCTCCACCAGATATTCATTGTTTATTCCTTCACTATACAGGCAGCAAACATCGTGATACATTAGCTCATCTACATCTGCTAGAATTCATGACATTCATCCTCTGTCAGTAATTGTGGATTTAGTTGATACAACTCATTTTTAGCCATTGTTCCAAGAATGTTTTCACGTTGTTCAAAAAATATTCCAAATACAAGAGTGGAGATGTTTCATGGTATAAGAAAAGATGGGAAGTGAGGTCAAGTTTGGACATGAGGAATGGAAATGGAATCAAGAAGAGTCTTCTTGGCAGACTCTTCAGATGTTTGCATAATTATGCCAAGTATTTCTCCAGCTTCTCTACCTCTTCAGTGCTGCCCACATACAATGGCACTCGTTGATGCACCTGGAAAAGATCACCCATGCAATGTCCATGAATCTTTAGTTGCAGTTGCATACCCAAAACCCAATCAGGTGATTCAAAGATCAATGTCCATCATCATGATGCATGTGCATTGATTTGGTTGAGGTTTTGACAACACCACAGCCTGCATGCTAATGCTTCCTGATGGACTTAGAAAAAGCAGATCAAAGTAGAGGGTGATCAGAATTACAAACCTGCTCAGGCTGGATGTCAAGAATCCTTTTGTGACCATCAGAGCCCTTGCCACCTGCCTGTTCAGCTAAGTAGCTCATGGGGGCACATTCATAAAGCAATCGCAGCTTTCCTGTTTTGCTCTTCAAGTCTGCAGGGTAACCATAAATGCCTCCATACAACATAGTTCGGTGGAAGTCTCCAACAAGGCTTCCAATATATCGAGCTGAATAGGGTTTGTTGCTGGGGCCTGGCTCCTTCAGACTATCGACATACTTTTTGAGTTTGTCATCCCAGAGAGCATAGTTACCTTCATTGAAAGAGTAGATTTTGCCTTTCTTGGGAATTTGAATGTCCTTGTGTGTGAGCACAAATTCTCCATATAGAGGATCAAGTGTGAAGCCATACACTCCCTTCCCAACCGATAGAACCAAAATGACAGAGCTGGAGTACATGCAGTAGCCAGCAGTCAACAAATTGCTTCCTGGTTGGCAGACATTTACCACACAGTTCTCTGCAACTTCGTCAATCTGCAAAACCAATAACCATGAAGTAGAAACACAATTGGTCAAATTCTTTCAGCATCACCAAGTTTGCAAGCTTGCTGTCTGTTCATCTCTAAAAATATATTCAAAGACTGGCAAAGAGATGTAGGTTTGTATACTTCAGTTTCTTCATCAACTACCATTGGACTGAAATCAAAGCAGAATTAAACCTTATGTCTGCTTTTATTAGATTGGTTGGTGCCAGCCTTACAGCAATGTGGGAAGCAGAGGAGTTTGAGGGTTGAATCCCCAGTAATTACAACCAAATCTCCCTTTCAATTTTGGATGGATCTACATCAGGATTTCACAAGGCAATTTTGTAATTGCCACACAAAAAACAATTGCACACTGTGTGTGTACAGCGGAAGGTTTCAAAAGGCAGTTTCTCCTGTCAGCAGTTTCCAGACAAGCAGGACAGAGAGGAGATGGCCCTAATGAAATAGATGCTCACAGTGGGAGAGTCGCCAAGGTTTGTCAAACACTCTTCATTTGGTTTGTAAATACCAAAGATTGATCCTGTTGACACAGCAGCATCGACATTTGATGAACCATCCAAGGGGTCAAACACCACAATGTAATTGCCTGAGTAGCTTTCCTCAACAGCAACAGGAATGTCTTCCTCCTCGGAGGCAATGATGCCTGTCCTCCCACTGGTTCGAAGGCAGCTAGAGAATACCTGTGCCAAAAAGTAGAATATGAAATATGTTCCTCATTTACATAATGGCATATCTACAGTCTAAAACAGAGATGGCTTATAGCTTCATACATGCCAGGAAATTATAATCATTTTCAGGTCCATAAAAACTTTCATTGTTTCCTTGTCTGATCACATGAGTAGCCTCCATTAGATTCCAGTCTCAATTCTGGTTTCAAGATTCAAGCTTGCAACAAGGCTCATAACAACCAATTATTAATTTGAGCAGATATCGAGAAATTGTGTCCTGGCTCAATTCGCACATCCAGGAGGATTGCTGAATTTCCGACCTTCAAATCAAATTGCAACCAACTCTTCTTTCCTATGGAGTATTTTCAGACGTACTACTGGCACACGAGCGAGAAAAGATGGAAAATTGGACGCAAATTGGACTCTGCTTTTGTCCAAAGCGAGAGAAAGAGAGAAAGCACCTCGTTAGATATTACATCCAGCTTCTTTTGATCTTCTCCCTGTATATTTGAAGCTCCCTGCAAGCCTGTGAGGTTAGAGATACCAGCTCTTTGCACCAGAGACGCAATTTGCTTGCACGCAAGCGAAATGCTAGACAACACGATGGTCAATTCAGCATCGATGATCCCTTTCTGTTCCTGCTGCAAAAGCCAGCCGGTGAAAGTCTCGATCTCATACTGGCTCCTCCTTTGCTTGGGAGCTGGAGGCTCCACGCTCACCGCAGCTCTAGCGACGCCAGCTGCATTCCCCGACTGCCTACTCCAATTATACTCTTGTCCTCTCGCCTTCAAAACCACAATAGAGCCCCGGAAGCAGGATCCGGTCCAGAAGAGTGGCTGCAAGTACGAGGTGCCACCACCGCCATTACTACTAGGCATGGAGCTGAGCTTGCTACTACATCCTGAACTGCTGGAGCTCACTACGGTTGGCGATGCAGCTAACGCTGCTGCAGTGGTGGACGCCATGATCTCTCCCTGTCACACGACGCGCGCGCGCACACACTACAAATCACACACACAACAACAAAACAATTTCCTCACCTCGCACACGAGGCAGACATTTTCTACTTCCGAGTTTCTCCACGAGTTTACAATTCTTGCAAAGGGAGCAGATTTTGAATATGCTTATCCACACGGACAAATGCACTTGAAATTGCTAGAATTGGAACAAAATCCTCGACATCCTTGTCACGAGTTTGTGGCCCTGGTGCTTTCTCACATCTGTGAGGCTCACCATTCATCTAGCAATCCACCGCTCGATCAACAGCACTTTACACACTCTCGTTTCCCTTTTATGTCTTGTTAATTGTGTCTGCATATAGACAAGGGTTATAGGATTGTAGTAGAAACTAAACGAAAATATACCGGGCCTAAGGAATAGGCTTGTGCTTAAGGATGAAAAAAAGCTCATATGGTTAACCAGATCATTAGAATGGGAACTTTGAATTGTTTTGAGGTGTTAACTTCCATAAACTGGCACTTAAATGTTGTAATAGCATTGTTGACTTGCCCCCAAGTGCAAAGGAAAAATCTATGGCCAATGAGATTGTTCAAATAGGTTCTTTGAATTGTTTTGAGGTCTTAACCTCGTAAACTGACACTTAAATGTTGCAATAGGATTGTCTGTAGGCTTGCCCAGGTTTAAGGAAGGATTGTTCATATAGGTGCTTTTGAATTGTTTTAAAGAGTTGTCTTAATGGATTAGTACTAACATGTTGCATGCAAACAACATGCAAATTGCAAAGAGCTTCCAACAAGAATTTGGAGTTTTTTTCACATCTTTCTCTGACTATACTTTAAAGTTTTACTCATAGTACATGTGCTCCTCACATTATCAAACTGGTCCTGAGGTTCAGGCATGTTACTTGTGGAGTTTGCTTTGTGTAGGGTAAAGCCTAAAAGTTGAGGCATTCCCAAAATAAGGGGCCTAGCATGAGGCGGTAGCTGAGTTAGGCTCTGCAAATTCTGAATGCATCCAGGGACTTTACCTATTGTAAAGCATGAGGCAAGGGCTATCATGAGCCTAAAACATGTGTGGATCATGTGGCAGAGGAGGGGGAGGGTTTCTATACTTAAGGTTTAGATAGGTGTAAGACCCTAGTAGTTATTTCAGGATCACACTACCTATATTAACAAATACAAAAGCAAGGCTTTTAGACAAAAGAGGGTTTTGTTTCTGGGAACTTCTTGAGAAATATCTTGAGTACATAGTATTGAAGTTTTTCAGCATTTTAGATGTCTTGGTGTGTGTCCATTGAGAGCTTGGGAATATCTTTAAAACCAAAGGAGATGTGTAATGGGGAGGAACCTTCTTCTTGCTGTATTGGATAGTCCATTGTAAAACTCATGGTGATCAAGGGCTCAAATTGATTCTTCTTCCATCTTGCAACAATGATGAATGAAAGTCACCTTCAATTTTGTGTAGGGATCAGTGCATTTACCTAATGTAAAGTAGGAGTGGACCTTCCCCTAAGTAGGGAGGGAAATTTCACAAGCCTTCTCACATGCCCTTCTAGGTGAAGGTTCAAATGTGAGGATTTGCCTAGTTGGGGTCCAAGTCCGAACCATCGTGGGGCGACCCTTGTGACAGCTTGGGTTACAAGTCTAAATGTTGGATTGGGTTCAACTTTCGGTATGACAAACTCACAATTCGCATAGACATTATATAGTGAGGATTTGAGGAAAGGAGTTGTGATGATGTCCTCAATTCGATAAGTCTTCAAACTAGACAAGTTTGCAATTAGGCTGGAAGACAAGAGATGGTACTCCCAATCGACAAGGCCTTGGACCACTTGAAAAGTCCCACCCATCTAGAAGTCAAGATTAGCCCTAGGTTAAAAGACAAGTTTGAATGTCATAGCTTCAACAAGTGTGTGGTTTTCCATGTGCAAATGGCATAAGTGTTTAAAGAGGCATGTGAACAGAATGGAGGTGGCAGAGAATGACCTTTAGGCGAATTTGGGTGTGAGATTTGGTATTAAAGCAAATTGGATGAGTTTGTGATCATCTACATTGATGATATCTTGGTGTATTCCAAGACAACAAAAGAGCATACAGAACATTTGGAATATGTTTTGACCAAGTTCTGTGAAAACAAACTCTTTGCCAAGAAAGCAAAAAAGGAGATAAACTTCCTAGGGCACATCTTGTCACGGGAAGGGGTGAGGCTCAACCCTAAAAAGTTGCAAGCCATAAGAGATTGGAAAAGGCCAATCACGATCAAAGGAATACGATCCTTCCTAGGCTTGGCTAACTTTTACCGAAAGTTCATAAAAGGTTTTTCATAGTTGGCAAAGTTTCTTTCAAATTTCCTTTTAAAAAAATTGTCCTTTGAATGGAAGGAGGAGCAAAATAGAGCATTTGAAAACTTGAAAGAAAAGCTTTCATCTACCCTTGTGTCGAAGTTTATGGATTCCACAAAATTGTTCGAAGTTCACACAGATCAAAATGACTTTGCTATCAATGGGGTGCTCATACAAAATGGACACCTAATTGCTTTCGAAAGTAAAAAGTTCTATGGAACACAATTACAATGGCTAACTCAAGAGAAGGAATTGTACATCGTAGTATGTTGCTTGAAAACATGGCAACACTACTTGGGGATGCATGAAACCAAAGTCTTTACGGACAATTTCCTTTTGAAATATTTTGAAACCCAACCAAGGGCTTCAACCAAGTAATTGAAATGGCATGATACCTTGGCATTGTTGGATGTGGAATTGATCCACAAACAAGGTTGGTTCAATGTGGTCCCCAATACACTAAATAGGAAGGAGGAATTTCAAGTGGAAAAGCCTTCAACCAAGATTCAAGCACTAAGGGCCATCTTCCAAAAGGAAAGCAACCTAGAAAGGAACATAAAAGAGGCCTACATGCAAGACCTACTTGCTCAACACCATTTTAAAGAATTGCGTGAATGAAGGAAGGTGAAAGGCATCACCTTAAAAGAAGGATTGTTTAAATGGAAGAAGTCCTAAATCTATGTGCCAACAAGGAAGTTATGCATGAAGAATCATGCAAGAAGAGTATGACATGCCCATGGCGAAGCACTATGGTAAACAAACCACGAAAGTGGCCGTAGGAAAGAGGTTGTACTAGCCCAAAATGAAACAAGATGTAAAGCATTTTGTGCGCACTTGTGTAAAGTGTCAAAACACAAAATCCATATATAAAAAGAAGCACGGATTGTATAGAACTATACCAATCCCAAATGAACCATGGGAAAATGTTTCCATGGACTTCATGACCCAACTATTCGAATGGAACAGAATGGACACCATTCTTTAAGTAGTTGATTGATTCACCAAATTGGTGAAAACGACTCCAACTAAAACAATCACAACAACTTTCGACTTGGCAAAGTTGTTCTTTGATATGTGGGTCAAGCATCACCAAATGCCACAAGTTATCATGAGCAATAGGGATGCCCAATTTGCAATGGGCTTCTAGAAACATTTGTTCCGAAAGGTGGGGACAAAATTGTCATTTAGTATGACATTCCACCCACAATTTGATGGCCAAACAAAAAGGGTCAATGGGGTGTTCAATCAATATTTCAAGAACTATATGAATGCCAATAAGAAAGATTGGGGTAAACATTTAAGCCTAGCGAAGTTTTGTTATAACTCCACAATGCACTTGGTGATTAAGATGTTTCCATTTAAATTAACATTGGGAAAAAAAACTAGGAAGCTGATGGACTTATTCATTATTGTGGGATGAAGATATCACTCCAAGGAAGCTGTGGGGATGGTCAAGGGGCATGAAGAGAAATATGCCTGAGCCTAAAAGCTTTTGGAATAAGCTTAAAAATGGTATGAAAAACATGCCAATAAAACATGAAAGCATGTGGAGTTTGAAGTTGGGCAACATGTGTGGTTAAACATTCGATATTTTTAAATGTTTGATGGATTGGCCCCACATTTCATTGCCAAGTACACAGGGCATTATGAAATTTTACATAAGCCACATCTTGATGTGTATACCCTAAAGTTACTAGTTAATTTTGTGGCACATCCAACCCTTCATGTTTTGAAACTTAAGTTGTTTCTACATGATGAAAATAGTGCAATTAAAAGTTGATGCCATTGAACATAGGCTTGTTGCTGAAATCAAAGGCATGTTTTGCATGAAACAGACATGCCTTAGAGGCAAATAATACGTGGTGAAATACAAGGGTTGTCATCATAAGGAGGCAATATGGATGAAACCAATTCATTTCAACCACTTACCAAAAATGGTAAACAAGTTTGAACAAGAAAAAGGTCACAAATTCAGAATGAAAAAAACTCGAAAGAAGAAAAAAAAGACCCACCTATAAGCAACCTAACTATTGATGAATACATCAACCTCTAAAGTGGGGGAGAATGCCCACAAAATAACAAAACTAATCATTCTCACTAAAGGGTTTTCACGAGCATGGTCAACTACGAAAAAGTTAAAGTTCACGATGGAAGAAGTGGCTAGGAAAAATGACAACTAACATAAATGGATTTGGGGTTGAACTCAACTCCCATGCTCAATCAGGCAAGATCGGGGTGGTGATGCGTGCGAATAAAATGCCACATCCCTTAGTGGAAAAGTTAGTTTTTTTGTGCATGAACTTGTGAATCATGTCCCACTTGTGTAAAAGGGATTTGGACCGTAAAGCCCAGTCCAACATTATCTATTGACGTGTTTGTAACCCTCATCTGATGTGATGATTAGAACTTTTAAACTAGACTCAAAATGAACTCCAAAGATGAAAAAAGATGGTTAAATAGGGGGGATTTTGAAAAGACACCAAGTGAGCACATTGGGTGAAAATAGAAGACACACATGTTCTACTCCTTGCACTAAAAACACAAAGATATAGGGTGAATGGGCTCCTTTGATTGGAAAGTAATTACCACCATTAAGTAAAAAAAGAAAAATTAGTGGAAATTCCAAGGGTGGTCACCCCAAAATAACATCAACAAGAATGTTGACATCTTTAAAGTGGGGGAGAATGACATGCCTTTCTACACGAGCCTTCAAGGATTCGCCTAATTGGGTCCTAAGTTCGAAGGGCGACCCCCATGGTAGCTTGGGTTACGAGTCTAAGTGTTAGGTTGGGTTCAACTCCCGGTTTGACAAACTCACGAATCGCATAGGTGCTATCAAATGAGGGTTTGAAGAAGGGGGCCAAGGCCTTGGACTATTTTAAAAGTCCTCAACATGTTTCAATCCCACTGGTCTAGAGGTCATGATTAGCCATGGGTTACAAGACAAGTCTAAATGTTGTAGCTTCACCAAGTGTGTGATTTTCCATGTGCAGGTGACATAGGCGTTTAGGGAGGCATGTGAATGGAATAGAATGGAATCCACAAGGAGCAACACCAAGGTGAATTTGGGTGCAAGACCCCCCCACATGCCATCCACATAGGAGGAGGGCCCACTATTTGGGATCCACCTTGTGGCAGGCGTTTCATAGAATGGAATGCCCTCTTGTGTGTGCTTTACATTGATGATAGTAGCATGTTCTTGTAAGTTGGATACATGGTCTCTTTGATGGGTTTGAACAAGAACCTAGTGCCATAATATAATTTGAAACCTTGAAAATAGTTCTTACAAAAACATTGGCAACCATGCAAGGCAATGATTCATTACCATGTGGATCAAAAGATGCAAAAAATGACTAATACAGTAGGAAAAAGTTCCTTAAGTTTGGACCAACCAATATGGTAAAAAATTATTCAAGTAGAGAAAGTTCATGTTGAGCAAGTGTATCCAAAAATTGGAATTTGAGATTTAGTTTTGATTCAAATCCTAATTGGTTTTGCTACGTGGGTTTTATGAATGTATGGGAACATATGTGTTGGAAACACCTGGTACAATATTAGAAGATCTGGTAGTAGTTGGTACAACATCAGAAGATACCATAGCCATTGGAACTAAATTATGTTATATCATGTGCCAATTTGTTTGCTCATTGTGCATAACATTTTCTTCAAAACATATTTTACCAACTTCAATTTTGTTAGACTATAGAAAATGTCCAAAGAATTGGAAGACAGTCAAATGTTTTTTTTTAAATGATAAAAAATGCATAAAAGCTTTTGCAAGTTAGAAGCACATATGGGTGGTTGTTCATAAAGTAACCTATCAACTTAGCTAGAAGCAAGCTTGTGAGCATGTCCCTCCTCCACTTTTACCTTGAAGAACACCTCATCCTCTATTTCTTGGGTCTCCAACATATGGTGAGCGTTGCTTGTCAACAGCAGCTAATTATCAAATCCAAATTCCTTCAGTCAAGATGCGAATGCATCTTACATTGGCGTTGGATTTATAGTGTTTTATTATGGCATTTACCACAACTTCAATCACTTATTGTTCAATGATTTTGTAGCATTGCTATGTTTCTACCACATCAAATGAATATTGCTCTTTTTAGTAGCCATTGGGCTAGACTGGTAGGAAATTAAGAGGATGAGTAATTATGATCAGCCATTGGACAGTGGAAAAAATGTTCTCAGAAGTTCCATGGAAATATCACCAGTGGAGTATGAAAATCAAACTAATTTGTAAACCATATTGACATTTTATCTTATCATGCTACCTGCAGATCAGTGATTTTTTTGGACAAATTTTGTTGTTTTTTACTAAAAATTTATGAAAGTTTTGGAAATTTTTAATTCTACTATTTTTACCAGTTTTGTGGAAAACTTGGCCCAGTTTTGTGGAAAACTTTGCCAAGTTTTTGATATCACTAAATTGAAAAAAAAAAAAAACCTGATCATGAATATTCATATATTATAATATCTAAATACTTATAAATATGGGAAAATGATATTAATTCATTCCTAACCAAATTTCTCTCTTCCAAGTTCCAATGTTAAAGCTAGGGAAAACATTTCTAATAAATTAGAATCAAAGATGATTCCACGTTGAGGAGCATCAGGTGTCCATGCTTCCACGATTTGGATGTCAAACCAAACATGTGAAAAGGCAACATGAGTAATGGCAAAGAAAATTGAGAGCAAGGGCTATAAAATCTCAATATACTATATCATTTGGAACCAAACCTATTTTAAGACTTTCCACAAACCAGATCTCAAAATTTTCAACTATTAAGATAGTTAAAAGACTACTTAACATGAATGACCTCACCAAAATTATATTTTTCTCAGTGCCAAAAGAATTAGACATAATAATATAACAAACAATCTTCATACATGAAACCAAACAGAAGAAAATATATCTCTAGAAAAATCACTTTGGTTCTCAAGTAACATTTATACATGGATAAATCAACACCAAATGAAATGTGTGAAATGCCTTATCAACTAGCTTTTGGAAGCATTACCTACTGTATAATGTATAATATGACCTTGTAAATTGTAATGGGTGAAATATTCACTTTTTCCTACTAATTTTGTGTCCAACTCAATAGTCAACTATAAAAATAATCTTAAGATACCGTATACCAACAAAAGATCATGGCATGAAATATTAAGGTTGCAAAGGTAAGGGGAGCAAATTATGGTTGGAAACTTTCTCCAATGGTATTGGGTATGGCAGTCAAACAAGCATATCAACATCTAATTAAATTTCAAGAGCTTTTCTTCTCTTAATTTTTACAGAGGCTGAATAGGCTATCTCTCAACACTAAGAGCAAGTTTGCAAATTCATTCATATTTGAATTTTGACTTACAAATTTGGAATAGATTTTTAATGACAACTCAGTAATCTAGAATGACAATCATTTTCTATGTTACTTATCAACAAGGCATAATGTTGGTCTCATTCAAAAACAAAACTATGCAAATCTGGGGTTTGTTGACAAGAAGGAAGACAAACAAAACATCCCCCAAAAGTGCAATTTTACTTTATTTGTGATTGGTGACAAAAGAAAGATTAAGTTTACCTTTTGTCTGATCAATTGAAGCTCTTGCAGCAAATTTAGGCATGAAAACATTGATAAATCCCAACTAACAAGTGTAATTTTTCTCTTACACATCACATGATCATGTTGGATAACTATTCCATAGTACAAAGTGGGAAATATATACTACTAAATGACCTTCACTAGAAGCTCATTTTCAGACTTCAAAAACAATTTGTGGAGTTGAAATAAAAGCAGTGTCTTGGAATATAAGAACTTGATCATGAATTTCAACAAAATGGCAACAAGAAAAGCAATAAGTTACCGCTAGATGTACAATTCAATACAAGCACAGATTGAAATCAATGACAAGAGTAACCTCACAATCCTGAAGGCCCAAAATTATCACAACCAAATCAATAGTGATGGCAACCATGCCACAAGGGCTATTGAAATAGGTATCATCACCAATGGGCATAAAATAAAATTTCTAGTTTGTAGACAAAGTGCTATTTGCCTCCAACAAAAACTCTAGAAACTAAACTGCAAAACATTGCATAATACAATAGATGACGTCCTCAAAATCCCCTTGAAAATTTGGGTGAAACATGATCATGTCAAAGGGACCATACTTGTGAGCAACAAGGGCAAATTGTGGACAATCATAGTCTGTTACAAGCTCATGCCAACAACCAAAGTGGTGAAGCTGTGTGACCACCTTACAAAGTCATTGGGATTCAAGTCACCACTAAGCCATGGTACATGTCACATCTTACAGCACATCCTACTATAGTAGGGGTCTTGTGTCAATAGGTCATCAAAAAGCCATGTGGGTGTTGTCCCGTCAAACATTAAGAAGGCTAGGCAACAGAGCCCTTGTAACAACTGTTAGACCATGGGCACCTCCAAATTATGGTAGTAGCCCTATGGGCTACTCTGTAAGGTGATGAGTTCACTCAATCAGTCCAAGTTGGCAAACTAGGAGTTTTCCCCTTGACCCATCACAAATTTTGTAGATCTCCATCAACTACTTTGTAGCTTAAGTTTTTCAAAAACTCCTGCTCTTTTGATCCTGGACCATCCATCTGTCAAAGTGATGGCTCAATAAATACCTGAAATCAAAACCCTGGTGTAGATTCCATCCTTGAGTATTTGTCTCAATTAGTTGTATTTGCTGTTGAGAAAAGTTTTAAAGCTTTTCCACCCTGCAACATGGAAGAGAAGAGATGGTCTAGAAAGAATTATCTTTCTTCCCTTGTCTCTTCATACAAGTTCAGAAGACTCTTCATGATATGCTCCCCCATTCACTCAAGAGCTTTCAAAAGATACTGCAAGTGTTGATGTAGCTTTGGAATTGGGCCTTGCTTTGTCCTTCTGTCAAATCCAAGGAATGTTGCAATAACTCCAAGCTCCCAAACTGTGACGTGTTGGGGTTTGCAAAGAAACTAATTGAGCTTGATTGATATCTAAAGCCACGGACACATATTTGTTCAAGATTCATGTCCTCTAGATAACACTGATTTTGTCATCTGGAAGTGGCCAAAATCTGATTTCTACAAAAAATGTTTTGACCTGGAGAAAGGATGGCATGAGGATCAAACATCTTCTTCAGTCTGATGAAGTTCTGCCAACGACTTCCAAAATGCTGCTCCCATTGTTTTGGAGTATTGTATGTTGGAAAATACTGTTTGCAGTTGAGGTCATGACATATCCTCAAAATCTTAGAGTTGTCATCCATCTGACTTTTGAGGCCAGGCCCAGATGAAGGGAGAGCATTCCGAAGCAAAGCAACAAGGTAGAACACCCTTTCCTCTGGGATGACTGCAGAGGCATGCTTGTCCCATCTGCAAGGAAGTTCTCCTATTATTATCAAAACACAAAGAGCATATCCAAGGCTGAAGTACCAAAAATCACATTTGGACTATCTTGGAAAAGACAAGAATCAACTGATGAACATACGATCTGCAAGAAATACTATACACATACTTGTCTTGGTTGACAGGATAGATGAGAATTGGCCCACTGAAGTCTTGACTGATAAGCTGCTTGAAGACCTGAGAGTCAAAGACTGAAATGGAGGAGCGCGGTATGAAGAGATTAAGCCAGGGGTGCGGCACATCCCACAATCCTTGTGAGGACAAGGACAGCTCCACATCATGGATTCGGTTTAAGAACTGAAAGTAGGAAACATCAGTAGTAAACCTGAGAGACCTGATGTAGTTTAAGGAAGCCAACATCTTCTCCACTTTCTGCACAGATAATTGGCCACATCACCAAACATGCAGATGGTACAGCTCTCAGATGGTGCAGGACATTTAGACAGTACACAATTTGTGCAAGTTCACCATGTTCAAGCCATAAAGTCATTACTCAAATTGCCTGTTTCTAAGCTTTACTGGAGCTACCCTAAGAGAGAAGATTGAGCAAGATCATACACACCTGTTCTGTGACATGAATCTTGATGATGTCAAAACCCTTCATAAGCTCAATATAATACATCACAGAGCCAGCATCCTTAGGGATCATGCTATTGTTGATGTGTTCAGGGGAAAAAGGGACAGATTTCCAGCCATTGTATGGATTGTCACTGTTAATAATCACAAATCCTTCAACATAATCAAAGACTTTTGTCATATCTGTTTGAGATATGAGCATCTCCTGGTCTCTTCTGAATGATTGGAAATCTGTATAGATAGCACGGATCCACCTGACCTGGCAGCCCAAAACAAACAGGCAAATGAATCCAGAGCAATAAGAAACTGTCCCCAGAGTTTTCTGTCTATCAAAATATTTCTGGAAAAGCTTTGAAATTATTTATTTGACATGGCAGCTGCTCTATGATTCCTACCCACTCAGCTTCACAGGAGGGAATGAAATTGAGTTACCTGTTGTGGGGCACGCTCCAAGATGATACGAGCTGTGATGATGATGCCAAACTGACCCAATCCACCAAGCACTGCAAAGAATAATTCAGGTTGCTTGCTTGGAGAACAGATTACCAGCTCCCCTTTCCCTGATAAGAACACCACATGTGAGAGCCTTAACATTTCACCATCATTGAATTTCAGTGATGGTGTGCCCAGGATTGAGAGGAAGCCGTTCTGATTCAATGAAGGAACTGCTTGCAAATGTACCTGTGACAACTTCAAGCTGCAATACGTTGCTGATTTCAGGGCCGTATCGAAACGTTTGTCCACTAATGCCGGCATTGGAAAGGGTCCCGCCAACGCTGAGATAGAGATAGTCGGTCCAGGACCTTGGAGCCAAACCTTCCTTCAGTGTCGCTTTGAGCACATCAATCCAAAGCTCGCCTCCGGCTGCATCCACGTAGGGCACTGGGCAATCTGCATCTCCCTCTGGCATCACCTTGATCCCGCCAAGTGTAGACATTTCGATAACGATTCCATCCAGAGCCTACAAACGGATCACAATGTAGAGATAACCCAGTGAGAGGCCAAAAAAGCAAAAACAAAACGGTACACACTCTATTGACTCGCATGCGGACGGACAGCAGTGAATTCTCTGTCTGTCTGCGACCCACTTTGCAAACGCTCTGGAGAGCTACCTGTGCCTGCCCATTAATTGAGTGACCACGACCCTTGGCAGCAACAGTTAGATTTCTCGACAATCCCGCTGTTCGGACGAGTGACACAATATCGTCCACAGATTCGGGGTAGAGAACTCCTGCTGGGGCTAACCTTTTGATGCGTCCCCAGTCTCGAGCAGCTTCTGCGGTATTGTGGAAAGAGAGATGGCCTCGCAAGTGAAGAGAGCTTAGCGTGTTACACTGAGTCGAAGAGAGACGACACGTATCCAGATTAAAGGTAGCAGGTGGAGAGTCGCCAGAAGTCTGTCGCCCCGCCCACCTTGCTAATAGAAACATTAACAAGACGGTGCAGCTGGCTGCGTTGAACATGAAAGTGCATTCCATGATGCAGGGACAGCAGCAACTCGACCGAATCTTCCTAACTTGGCGAGGCCTCTTGTGAACAGCCAAACAGGCCAGACTTCCCTTCCACTTTCACTCGAACTCAATGCTGAACAACGTGATAAAATGCCTCACGATGATCCGAGTCCTTCCTTCCTTCCACGACTTTGTCTCATTCCTACTTTTTTCCTACTATATTACAAGCTCTGAAATCGCGGCAGAACAAGAAGAGATGGTCCGCTCCGGGATGCCAATACTGCACGCTTCACACTGGAGAAAGCAGCCCGAGTATTTGAAGGTCGTTATCTTACAGACAGATATCCCGCAGAGCATCCAGCGATTCAGGACGGTCCGGAGCAGCAACAACAAGTTTGTGGCTCTTTTCAGGTGTGTCTGCTGTCCCCCTCCTCCTTCACTCTCCAGCTTGCCCGGACCCCTCTGTCCTCCTCCTCCTTGTGTTTCTGACATCATGTTCTCTGCCCTCTGGCAGTGCGTGATGTTTTTCTCTTACTGCAGGATCTGGAGTTGAAGACCAAATATTCGACGACTGTTATTACGTAAAGTGTCTTCTACTCTAAAACACTCAATACCTACATCGCCCAGAAGAAGCACTCGATCCAAAATTTCTTCACAAAACTAATCACTCTCTCACATATACTTTCATCAGAAATTCACAATTTTCGTTTCCTTCTTCTTCTTCTCTCAACACGTTTGGCTCTATGGATTCACAAGCTAGTAGTTACATACATACATATATACATACATGTATTTCACAAGGCAGGGAGAGACCCGATTGTGCGACATTTGCGCAAACTGAAAAGAAAGCAACATGGATTGAACAACAGTAGTGTGGCAAAGTTTGATTCTCCTTGTGATTGGTCACTGGAAATCTTACAGCCAAGTTGACATGTTGTAGTTCGAGGGAAAAGAAAGCGGGCAGCGTGGGGTGGGGGTAGGGCGAGGAGGAGGGGTCCCGGTTCCCGACTCCCCGGGTCAGTCCGTCAGTCATCAGTTGGGTGGGCTACTCACCACTGCCAAACAAATCTCTACAGTGAATCAAGAGAATCGGGGTTGTTATGGCAACAAGTACCACTTATTTGTTTTTTTCGAACTTGCACCAACTGCTAGGAAAGACGCTAATACTCCCTAACGAGCTCTGTCCGGGCTATTACTTATTGGTCCCACTATTCTGAAACCCCCATCGATCTTAAGGTCCATTTGTGCCCGCTGATTTCTACAGACATCCAGGCCGCTATTCATTACACGTGCCTCCCAACGCAGAGCTACTGATGAAAGATAAAGAACCGGGGTTTTGATCAGTACAAAATCCCCCACAAACAGCTGAAAAATCTTTCTCCCCTTCTGTTGCGCAAACGTTTTTTTTTTTTCCCCGCAACTAAGGGGGAAAAAGTTTGGGGACAGTGGCATGCATTGGAGCTTCAATCTCCAGGCTTTTGCCTACTTACAGCTACGTCCATAGTTGTTTTTACCAGGGGAATATGTTCTGCTACTTGTCTGCAAACACTTCAATCACAATACTGCATTTTTTCGTCCTAAATTGAGCAAGACTTGAAATCGAATTGACCTTTTTTCAATTTTGCTAGTAAGTTATCATGATATATAAATTTAATTTTGAAAAGACATGTAAATATTCTTTTCAGCTGCTCACAAATGCCGCTGCTTCAAGTGCTCTTCAAATAGTTGAGTTTACCACTTGGGTCGCTATCAAACATGCAAATCTAAAATGATATAATTCTCACTTCTACAGCAGACTGCATTTCCAGAAAACCCACCCAATAAAATGACCCGCACTCCATGGGTGGTATCCCAAGCATTGAAGTTTTAGTCATATATTTTAGTGGGTGGATATTTGGCTTATTCCATTCTAACTCAAAATCACAGATTTTCAAATGCAAATCCTAAGGCATTTAGGAGTGTCAGTGGTCACCAGTTTTGCGTAGTTAGTCTTAATATGCCATCTGCATTCTACTTCTCCCTGCCAACTGCAGACAAAAACCTCTTATTGCCCCTACTCAATGGTTCCGGATTGCTTATTGGGCACACATTAAGTGCCCACTTTTGACATTACATGTTGAGAAGGCACTCCAATAAGTGGACTTGACAAAGATGAAAACCACGTTGACATGCTTAAGGAATCGCATCAAAGGTGCACCAATCCCAGCACTGATGCCGTTAGAGTTACACATATTACCAAAAGGGCTCAGTAATCATGGGATGAGCTGCCATTCAGAGTACCAGATCAGAACATCCAGCCATAATTTCACCTCATTTCACCTCATCAACTTTCTTCTCCATTGTGATGAACTTTAGTCTACTGTACCGTGATTGTACACAGGAAGTTGGAAAGTACAATGTACTTTTCAAACTTGTTAGAAAGAAAGACAAGATATTTTGCCATCTCTTTGTTCCCAATGTTGGGTCTCCTTGTGCTGTATATTACCTGTTCCATGGAGGTCATGTTCACTAGCACCATCTTACCAACATCGAAGCCCTAAAACCATGACTTGATCATGCCATGGGCCCCACCAGATCTTGTTCTGTTAGTTACATACTAGCCCATTTGAACTGCCCCATACTTACCATCAATAATGTATGTGTGCAGCCAATGTAATTGGGGGAAATCTGGAGCAATGCAAAGTGTTACATCAAGCAGATTATTGACACTGGGTAGATCGTGCCAGTAAACGTTGCACAATTATGTGTTAGTTTAAGTCTGGTCGTAAATAACCAACCCAATTGGTAATTTGGCTGATTACTCATAATCCACTAATAGCATGGGGATTTTTTTTTGGCAAACCATAGTTGTGAGGTCATTAGACATTTGAAGCTTGAAAGTATACTTTGTTCCCAATTTTGTAATTAATACTGTCACTAACTGAAGGTTGGTTACAAGGTGGCTAATGGTTTCAAATCTAACTAAAGATATTGCAAATGATGTTGTCAGAGTGTCTGATAAGTGATAACTACAGTTTCATAGGGTAAATGTGATAAGGTCAGCAGAACTGTAATATAGAGACTAGCCAGCATGACTGGTTAACAATTCATAATGATAACATGTATTCATCAAAGTATGGAGATACCTGCTAAAAGCAATGCTCCTTCCCACTCTGCGTACAGAATTCGAAGTTAATCCCCCAAGTGGTAAAGTTTTTAGACATAGGCTCCATGAGAAGTAGCAAAGTGCAACAAATGTTGCTACAAACAAAAAAGACAAATGTCAACATCTCCAGACACAATCCTTGATCAAATTGATCTTCAACTACTCATGGACTCAAGGGACTCTCATTGTTCAGCTTTTGTCCCACCTTGAGCAAAGAATGCAGTCAGATGTGCTTCTTTGTAGTGTAAGGAGTAGGCTTGTTTGGAAATTTTTGGTATGTATTTCTGTGAAAAGCTCGGCTGGTCTCCAGTCCATATTTTTGGTGCCCAAATTTACACCTTTGGTGCACTGCTCATCTGCAACAATTGCATTTTTTCCCCATGTGTGATTTTGTTGTGTTTTCTGAAGGCAGATGCTTCTCTACTATTTTCCCTTCTGTTGTATGCACAAAGGTTGGTAAACTACCTATGCATGCATGGCTCTCCACTTTGAGACCTCGGAATAAAGGATTCCAAGAATCATCACTTCTCCTAAAAGAAATTTAGTGTGTCTTAGCTAGCACTTACGTCAATGAAAGCTGCAACTGAGGTGCTTGCTCACAAAAGATTGTCTGCATCTGCTCACTCATTCATGTGCTGTATTCATATGCTCATTTATTAAATGCTAGAGAAAGATGAACTAAAGCTCTAGAGTTCCAATTTGCAGCATGTCTTGCAGGTATTGGTTGCTCTTGCCATATGCATCATCATCTTCACAGGTAACTAGCCCACACATGTCGTGAAGGTCAATGGATAACAAAAAAGAGAGGGCAACCAGACTTTGGCATGGATTAGGGCTATAGGAAGTTAAAATCCAACCCATGAAAATATAATATATTCATGCAAAAATCACAGTTGTTTGACAGAAAACAGAATGTCACGTTCTATGATGGTGGTGATCACAGGCAGCAGTCAGATCAGGTGCGGATGTCAGTCAAGTTAATAATATGGTGATCCAGTAGAATCTATCCAATCTTTTATTCTGAATCGTTAGGTCCCGGGGACTGAAGATAGAATGAAGTAGAAAAACCCTTACATATTCTTATTAGGGTGGCGGGACTGATCTGCAACGTGCGGGACCCTCTTCTCCTCCTCCTCATTGCGATTCCCAGAGAAGATAATTGATCAATAATGGGGCTATGGACGGAAAGGGGCGAGTGACTGGAAATTTAGGGGCTGGCTGGACAGGTTTGCTTGTGGGGCCTTCTGCACACAAGAGTAGTAAATGCTGGAGACGGGGAGAACAAGATTCTGACAAATTCTTCAACAAAATCAGGCAGGAATCCACACACCAAATCCGCAGCAAATCCCCTTCACTTAAGTACCACCATACGTAACATCATCACCTTGCCTCACCATCTCTCTCTTATTATTGTTACTGTGTGATTATTATTGCAGTCGGACCACAGGCTCAAACCTGTAAGGTCTTTGAGAATTTTGGGCTTTCTTTTTTCTTTTCTTTTTCCCCCAGGGTTTTACTACCTGTAGGGATGTGTGAGGTCCACCAGCACCTCCTGGCAATATTGTAAAAACCAGTGTTGGCTGGTTCTTTATTTTTATGAAGAAGCTCAGGTTTTGCTTTTTAAAGGTGAATCAGAACTGTTTCAGTTTCAATTTCTGCACACAAATACAATCAGGAATCCAGTTCCAGATTCATGAAAAAATAATTTTGGTTTTGGTTTTGAAAATCAGACCTGATTCGAGTTCGGTTCTTACTAACTTGAACCAGAAGAACATCTAAGGGCGACTTTAGACGAGTGTCCAAGATCCAGGGACCAATGAATTCCACCAATCTTATTGGTTGAAAGCTTTAAATTGCTCCCAAGGCCTTTAGACGAGGATCCAAGACCAAAAAGTGGCAAATTGAGGATAAACCTACATGGCAATTGGTTCAGACCAGAAAACAGTTCTAAAAGCAGAGCTCCTGATTTCAAGAACTAAATAAGAATCAGGCTAGGGACCAAGGTACAGTCCAACTCAAGGATTCAATTTGCTTCAAATCAGTCCAAATTGGTTCCTAGGAAATTGGACTCTCGACCCTTGTCCAAAGTGGGCCTAATTATGAGTTAACCTATGGCTAACCCCGGTTTGAGTCACTTAGTTTTCAAAAACATGTATATCTCAGTTCTGATTCTGGTTTCATATAGGAATAGAACCAGGTCTGGTTCTTTAAAAATAGAATCTGATTGTGGTTCTGGTTTTGATTTGGGTTTTGAAAATTACACCCAGTTCCAGTTCGGTTCTCCCTAATCATCAGTTCTTACTTGACAAAGTGCGTAGGCCTACCTGCCCAACACCACCTCTTGGCTTTAAAAAACAATCAACACCGGTTCCAGTTAGATCAAGACAAATCTGAACCGAGACAGTTTTCAAAATCAAAATTTGAGTTCAAACTGGAAGCAGAATTGTTTTGAGGAACCAAACCTAGAACAATATTCCCAATCCTATTTTGGTGTGGAAAATTGTTTCTTAACAAAATAGGCTTCTCGTGATTAAGAATCTTGGATTGATAATTATTATAAATATCAAAAAAACTCTTAAAATACAAAAGTTCGCAAAAAACGTAAATATGAAAATTTATTAGTAGTTTTATCAATAAATAAAATCATGACTAGTGCAGCTAATAATATACTAGGAAAGTAAAAATTTAATAATAACAATAATATTTTTTAAAAATATTGTGTGGAACCATGATAGGTATGATTCTTACATAATGGTTATTCCAACCAGTGAGTAACCTGTGGTTGTCAATTAACCGGCAGCTCCAAATCTCCATGCAGTGAGAACTATTTGTATGGGAACTGAATTTTAGAACCAAAACTGGAACAAATAATTTCCGATTCTATTTATGTGTGGAATGGGAACCAAAGCCAACCCAAATCACAACTGGGGTTTCTTCCAGAAAAGGAAAGAATCAGCCAAACACTGGGAAAAACTAAACCCCTCTCCCTGCCCCCCCACCCCAAAAATCAGTTTGCTCCCAGACATCAGAAATATTCAATTCAAAGATTGAATCAAGATCTCTGAATCCAAATTTAACATCATCTGAGTGAAATATTGCCACTTAAAGGCATAACTCAAAGTCCAAATGTAACATTTGTTGGGAGAAATAAGTTACATATCCACATATATTAAGTCATATCCACTAAAAGGCGCCACTCACTCGAAGGTATCCGTGTAGGCGCTGATTCACATTTGGTCCACTCTAACACCCATTCCAACTTTGCAGGGGTATTCAATTACTAGAGTGTAAGAGTCCAGTAAAGGGTTGGGGAATGGTATCGGTCATTATTTTGTGCTACACGGGTTAGAATTCAAACCTCCCAGGCACGTACCTATAGGGTTTCTTTATACCGACTCTTTGCTGGTCCTCGAGGGTAGAAAAACCTGGGCGCTTAGACCCAGGATAACGGTAAGGTAGAAAAGATAAGCCAAATAGTGTTCGGGAATAAAAAAAGACTCTTAAGGTGCCACAGTGAACCAGCACCCACCAATGCACCAGTCAGCCTCTGTGTCCATAGTCCTATGGGCTGCATTCTTTCATCTGGCTCCTGACCCTACCTTAAGCAACAGTGTCCCACACTCAACCTTTTTGAGCTGCTGACCTCTGACTTTTTCTCTTTGGCTTTTTTTCTCAACCCTGACCTCCGTGCTACCTACTCTATTGACCTAGCTACCCTATTGATCTAAATACCTTGCTGACCTACATTTTGACGCTGTCTCCCAACTAACAACCAAGCACCTAACTATTTATCCTCTATTTTTGCCTGATTAAACCTTTTCTTCTCGATAAAACTTTTATTTTGTCATGGCTAAACTTTTACTTCTTAACAAAAACCTCTCTCTCACTAACATTTCATCTATCCACAAAACCTTTATTTTTTTATGATTAAATTTTTATCTTGCGACAAAAAATTTATATATTTTTGATTAAATCTCTATCTTTTGACAAAACTTTTATCTCTAAATTTTTATTTCTTAACAAAAAAATTTTGATTTTTTATTAAACTTTTATCTTTTAGCAAAACCTTTATTTCTTCCTACTTAAATTTTTATCTATTTTCAAAAACCTCTCTACTTCCTAATTAAATTATGTGTTTCAACAAACTTCTATACATCTTAATTAAACCTCCACCTTTTAACAAAACTTTTAAATCTTTTCCTACTTAAACTTCTATCTTTTAGCAAAACTTTTATATTTCCTAGTTGAACTTTCTATATTTTTCAACAAAACTTCTTTCTTTCATGGCTAGCCTTTTATTATTGGCAAAACATTTTTACTTCCTAACCACACCTCTAACTCTTAACAAAACCTTCGTATTAAACCCCTGACCCACCCACCTATTTGCCTACTTGCCTACTAATTACAAAAGAAATATTTTTGTATTTAAATATCTTTGTATAGTTGTCAAGGTTAGATATTAATGTAATTTGTATAGTTGTTAGTTGCATTCTAAAAACACAATATTCACATCTTAAGGTAGACCATACAAATGCAAAAATAAGATAAAAATTTATAAAATTATTATTTTTTGAATATTAAAGTTGTCCAAATGAAATAAATTAATGAGTTGAAGAATTAATTGTGGAATTTAAAATTAATTAACTCAAAAGAATAAATACATAAAAGTTTGAAATAATCCTAATGGTAGATGTCATAAACCCTAACAACTATAATTAAGGTTAGGGTAAAATTAAAATATTTAGAATTTTTTTATAGTTCTCAAAACCCACATATAAGAACTTATGAAAATCATTGGTCTTCATTGAAAGTAAGTGTGTCGTAACCCTAACCTTGGGCTCATGACCAAGGCAAAGACTTACAAGAAGGCAAGATAAGAAGGAAACCCAGGAGGCACATCTTATACTCCCGGGAATGCAAGAGGGTGTGAGAGAATGAACCCTCACACTCCCAAGGCAACTCCCACTTGGGGAATTAGAGTCCCAAAGGACTCCCAAATCTTCAAAGAGCGATTACAGGGGCCAAAACCCATTGGTTTGAAAAGTTCTTTATATCATTAGAAAGATGTTGAAACGTAGATGTCTAAAATGGGTTCACATCACCCATTTGGACATTTGAAACACAAGTTATGGCCAAAAGAAAAGTCGGGAATCAAATTGGCAATTTGACTCCCGACCACTAAAAGTCGGGAATCGACCCAATTTCTGTGGGTGCAGGTGGCGTGCCACATATCGTTGAAAAGCTCTTGACGAGGATCAAAACTTTGATTCAGACCTCATCTTGATCGGAGGTCTCCACACAAAGTTATGGCGCTCCAAAGTCACGAGAATCCCAACTTTGGCAATTTCGAGACTCCCACTTGGGAGTCTTAGGACAAAAAGCCATTTGGATGTGGGTTTAGGGTTTAGGGTTTAAACCTAAAATAAAATAAAAATTTATAAAATTAATTATGTTTTGAATATTAAAATTGTCCAAATGAAAGAAAATAATGAGTTGAAGAATTAATCGTGGAATTTTTAATTAATTAACTCAAAAGAATAAATACATAAAATTTGAAATAATCCTAATGGTAGATGCCATAAACCCTAGCATCTTAAGGTTAGGGTTTAATTAAAATATTTAGAATTTTTTTTATAGTTGTTAAAACCCACATATAAGGACTTATGAAAATCATTGGTATTCACTGAAGGTAAGCGAGTGACAACCCAATCCAAAAACACAATACTTGCACATGGAGACCTATGAAAACCACCTAGTCCTAGTCAAAGGTAATTGGGTGATGACTCAATTCAAGAATGCAATACTTTCGTCAACCTTAAACCACCATGTTTAAAATGGTTTAAGGTTCCCAAAACCAACACCTATTTTCATGACCCACATGTGTTAACATAATGGTTTTCCTTCAAAATGTTTATTCATAAACTCCAATGAAAATGACCTAGTTTTAATTCATGGTTGTTAGTTGAAGACAATCCCAAAATGCAATACTTGCATGCCTTCAAATTGGGCTTTGGAAGGACAATTAAACCCTAATAAACCAACACATATTTTTGTATTTATATCCAAGTATTGCAATTTTTTCTTAAAATCTCAATGCATATTTCATGATTCATATGAAGGCATTATACACAATTCCAATACCTATATAATGTCTTGTCAAATCCCCATCATGTCAGGGCAAATTTACAATATTTACGCATGGTATTCAATACACATCGGGCTAAGCTTTAATAACACGAATGTAAAATTATGACGAAACAATAGATGAAGATTTTGATTCTAGGACAAAAAGTTTACCAAAAATCAAATTTACTTTATATGTATCTGAATGTCATAAGTGATGATGTCTTCAAATGCAAACCTTAACCTTAATGTACACAATAGATGTATGGAAATTGCAAAAAATTGTATTAAAAATATCCATTACATACAATCTTACCCACACCCTAGTCCTTATCTAAGGAAGAACCTTCTTTAAAATTACAATCCACATGCACTTGGCAATAAATTATTACCATTTTTGTTACATTCTCCACATGTTGGTGGGTATAGATGTGGGGATGTTCCACTTAAAGACAAACCACAATCATCACAATTTTGTTTTTATTGGTCCCACAAAATCTACATTAAAACAACAACCCACAATTCCAAAAAAACCTAAAGCAAACAAATAATAAGGAAATAAATGGGTGGGTATGAAAGCATGCCATCCATGAATCATTTCACATTCATGGAAATGGATGACCACGTTGATTTTTCATATCTAAATTATTTTGTTACACTATATAAATGCAATCACAATAGACATTACATTCTTCAACCATTTATGTTTATGTTACAGTGATTGTGATGGGCCTTTTAGAACCCATATTGAATTTATGCAAATTAACAACATTCCACCTTCATGGAGAATAACCTACATGCATACACCTCACATTCCATAAAATACTACTAAAACTTATGACTAATGTATGGGACCTTATTTCGAACTCCCCTCCTAACTTATTCATCAAAGTGTAAAGAAACCCAAAAGACCATTTTATTATAACCTCGAATCAAGTAGTGAAACAAGTTGAATCAAGTGGAAAACTAAATGAACAATGTTTATAAACCAAAGTGGTAAAAAATCCATGACTAAAAGAAGGCCTAAAATAAATATGCAAGAAATGGCAAGTGCTACATTTTACTTGACATGTGCAAGTTTACACAATTATTATGAAAGAAGTTATAATACAAAAGGAACATATCATGTATGAGAAGGAAAATGATCAACTAGGTAAAAATTCATGATTGATCAAAAGATGTGGAGAGAAGTGCATTCAATTGATAAAAAAATGGACAACACTAGACATCATACCATCTCCATAACATGGTAATGAAATGAACAAACACCACACATCTCCATACCATAAGGTTTTTCTAAAAAAACTAAAGGCAAGAATGAAAAGCTTTATCATTTTGTTGTGATAAATGATTGACTTAATTGGTTGAGATTATCTTCAAGCTTGAACCTTGACTTCATTTCATCAATCCCTAACAACTTTGCTACCTATTCTATTGTGATGAAATGATCATTCATCAACATATATAACACTCACATTCCTACTTGTTCTTTTAAAGATTTAACTATTATTGTTGCATTTTCCTACAACTAATTTTCAAAATGGAATATGGTTACCTGAATAATGGAACAATAAAAATTTGATTAAACAATGAGTGTTTTTGTGTCAAATAGTATCTTACCTTCCAACTTTCCAAACATACTCCACCCAAATTAACACATTTGGACCTTTTAGCCTTCCAAATACACACCACCAAAAAATCTCAATCTTCAACAACAAGGAAATCAAAAAATCCACAAGACAAAATAATAATAATAAATAAATAAATAAATCTTCTTCATTTTCCTTTTTTCCTTTCCTTTTTTTTTTCAATCTTTTTAATCCTTATTTTTTTCTTTTTTGTTCTAGGTTTTTCTCTTTTTTTCTTCTTCTCTTTTGATTTTTTTCTTTTTTTTTTGTGATTTTTTTCCTTCTTCGCTTCTTCTTATTTCTTCTTCTTTGATTTTTTTTCTCCTTTTCTTCTTTTTCTTCTTTGGAAAACAAAAGGCAATGATGACAATGAACTATAAGCTTGTTGTCATTGAAGTTAAATGTCACCTAAATTCTTCTTTAATGCCCAAGAATGAGACTTATATGGAGTATTGTTGAAGCTTGGAAGTGGGATGATGATGGCAAAAAAGGGGGTGATGGTGGCTCCCTAACACCTTCTAATCATCAAGAACACACTAATGAATTCCATTGCAAAACAAACAGAAAATAACAATGAAAAGTTCTAAGAACTTATTGCATAAAAACAAAAAAACAATGAAAAAAAATGAAAGGGGGGGGAGGGGGGGGAGCAAAGAAAAAAGTAAGGAAGGAGAAGAAGAAAGAAAAAAAAGAAAGAAGGAAAAAAATGACCAAAAAAATTAGGTTTTTTTTTTTTCAAAACCCACGCAGACCCTTGTTGGGGGCTAGGTTGAGTTTCATCCAAATGAAAACCCAAAATAAGTTTTCTTCAACTAGTGCATTGGTGGGTGTTAAATCACATCAAACCAATTCTACCTAACAACAAATGCTCAAAGGCCAATGACATGGCATCAATGTCAACTTGGTGACAACAACTTAAGATTACAATCAATGAATTTTCAAATAATGTACATTTTAAAAACAATTTTTGGTATTAGATGAACCTTCAAAATTGGAAAAATTATCTCAATGTTAACTATTTTTTTCTTTTTTTCTTCATTCATCCCTAGTTGTGATATATGAAGGTAGTCACCAACACAACAAATGTTGTCTTTCACAAAAATGTCTCCAATGCAAGTCTATTTCCCTACATAATTATAGTCCATGCTATGCAATGAATTGTAAAGCTCCATCCTACCTATTTACACAAATTGTAGCTTATTTGTTTCCTATCAAGATCTAGCACTTTGAAAATTGTGAACAAAATGTCTTTGAACAAAGCCTTCATTAATGGGATCACCAATTCACAAATAGTTGAGTCACAACCTTTCAATGATGAGTGAAACATGATCAACCAATTCACCAAGTGGCAACATCAACACCAACAAACAATGTTGAAAGTGTCACTTCAACAAATACAATTGATGTTTTGTGGAACCATCGAATTGCATGCATCCATAAAGAATAAACCATGTTAGTATTTTAAAAGCAAATTTGAGGAATAAATTGAATTTCAAGAAATCGATACATAATATGAAATTGGAATACGTTAAGAGTGATGTAGAAGAATTGTTACTCAATTGTTGTAGACATCATAAACCTTAGTCACAACAACACAAGAACATTAGGTCCACTTCAAAAAAAATTGAGAAATGAAAAGGTTTTGTTTTATAAATTCAAATTCCATAGGATTCACAATAAGAAAACCCAAATAACCAAATTGCAAGAATTTTGAAATCCTATCACTCATCATGGAAAACAAGTGGAGCATGAAGCCACTTTGGAGGTGGTTTACTCCTAAAACAATATGGAACCACAAATCACAAAATGTAAATGCACTTCAACAATTGTCATGGGTAATGGTAATTTTGAATATTCTCACAATGTAATAACCTCTAAGAATAAATGGGGCTGCTATATGGACATTACAAGAAGATTCATGATTGCATGGGTGATATTGGCCACAATAAATAATTCAAAGAACAAAGTTTTAAAAAAAAGTTTGTTTGTAGCCAAAATGGCTATCATCCATTATCCATAGGTAGATGTAGAAAAAGTTGCAATCATCTCTAGAAGATTTAACCAAATTGGGCTATAAACCAAATATGAAAATACAAATATTTAATCATCCTTCTATATTTTGGTTACACATCAAGGCCAAATATAAAAATCTAGCAATTTTTACTACTTTTTTTTCTCATTTTTGGTAATTGAAAATTTCCAAAATAGATTGATTTTTTAATTCTTAATTTCCCTTTTGCTAGAATTTCACCAATAAAAAAAGGTTGTTTGTGATATGCTTATAAAAGAAAGGGTTACACAAGGATTGCCTAAAAGTTATAGTAAAGCATACTTTGACCTCATTGATGTTTCCATGCATAACAAACCATGCTTTAATCCTTCACATTCACGAGACTTCATGAATCTTAATTTTGACTACCTTTAATTGTGGTCTTTTACATTAATTACAATAGGATTTAATATAGAATTCTAAGAGGCACTAGAAGAAAAATTGTTATATGCGATTGGTCTTTCCAACTATTTGTTAAATTGCAAATAACACTTACAATTAATAATCGACTGGATAGCAAATGACAAATAACCATCAAACATATTTTCTCAAGTGACAAATGAACTTTTGCAATGTACAATACAAACATGTTGACCATATATGTAGGTATTCGAATGTGTCCATGCAACTATATTTTCATTACAATGCAACTACAATTTCCATCAACAAAAATTTGACACATGCCAATCCAAAGGCTATGCACTACATGAACACATGTCACATATTCATGAGAAAAAAAGTGTGTATCTAACAAAAGAAAATGAACCATGTGTTGTTTGTCAAAGGGAAACAATGTAATTACAATTGTGATTACTTATTTGTAATCATATATAAGTACATATCAAATGGTCATAGGACTAGCATGTGTACACCCTAGATTCATCAAGGATATTTATATTAGGATTAAGGTTTTAAATGACCATTAATCACAATGTGCCATGTGGCACCTAGGCTAGGTCTAGGATGCTTAGGTTACCTGGCCCAACATAGATGGCATTAAGCTAGACCTAGGCTAACTAATCTAACCTAGCTTTATGGCTATGTGCCATTTAAGTTAAACCTAGTACACCTAACTTAACCTAGGTCTAGGTTTTAAGTCTTTTAAGGATAATTTTAGGGTGAAACCAATTTGATTAGCTTTTCCCATACAACAATTCTTACATTTGAATATCATGAATGCACTTAACCAACCTAGTTATATAATTTACAAAATTTAAAAAGAAGACAAATCATATGGAATACAATTTTAGTTGGAACATCACAACCTAGTCACAACTACTACCTTTTATCTATTAAGTACCTACTATATATTTATAGTTCTATCTTAGGTACCTACCTAGTAAAAACTAGGTATTTAATATTAGGAGGTCCTTAAATACCTATGCACCTAGCTACTAAATACTAAGTACTACCTAATACCTAATACTTAGATAATTAGTAGGTAGTATTTTACTACTTATTGATTAACTACCTATTAGGTACTAAATACCTATCTATTAAGTATTAAGTACAAATATGTACTTAATATTTAACACCCAGTAGGTAAATACCAAATGGAACGTTAATGTGCATTATTTTGATTGCATGTGCAATTATATATATATTCTTGTAAAAATATATAAATAATTTATATATATACCATGAGAAATCAACCTAGAGGAAGGATGGAACGTGTCATCATTGCAACTAATTACAAAAAAGACCAAAATTCATCCAAACTTGAAAAATAATTACATGCAACATTTATTTGCATTTAGTTGCATGGGAAGTGGTTGTAAACAACATGATTTCTTCTAGTGAGGGCATCATTTAAATGGAATATAAAGAATCCAAATTCAAAAAAAAGGTTCCCATATATATAATTAAAAAATGAAGGTATCATGCATATATGTTTTGTAACCATAAAGATTTTAAATTGTAAACCAAAGTTCAAAAAAAAAAAAGGGGTAAGAAAGCAAAGGCCTTTGTGAATTCAAGTAATATAAATGAAGATATTATATGAAAATAAGGATGAAAAGTATATTGGTAGGTAGGTTGGGGATTAGTAATACATAAGTGGGTATGCAGGAAATAGGTGGGTAAATTATATGTACATAACATGTAAGTGGGTGGGTGAGTGGGTAGGTAGGTTACAAGATGGTAATATATAAATTGGTAGGTAAGTAAGTAATGGGGTTAATTATGATTGGATGGTATTAGAATCACACTATCATTTTCCCAAACCAATTTGATTTCAAGAATGATTTGTGATTTTATGGTATAATATTTGAATAATTTGTTTATACATGTACATTATGCACATCATGGATTTTTTAATGACCCATGTTAATTCAAATTTGGACATGTTTTTATATTTTTACTAGAAGAAATTTTTCATTTACAACCAACTTTTGCAACTAAAAAATGTTGTATATTCTTGAAAAATAATGTAAACAACTTTTTTTTTTTGGTTGCAAATGATAATATTTTTCTAGTGTTTTAATCATTTTTATGGTGCTTTTAGAATTCTTGTGAACCAACATGTGATAAAATGACCCACAATGTGTGCCTCCTCTATACTAAATACATAGTCCAAAAGACTCTTAATAGGTTAATGCAACAAACAAGGATTAGTTGATTTATATTGGCTTCATTATTGAAACCATGTTTTTGAAATTTGGTTACATTCTTTAATAAGTGTTTTGGGTATTCTATATTTATTATATTAATTTCTAATTTATCATAATATTACAATGTTATATTTCAAACATTCTTTTAAAAACACGTCACACATTTCCAACATTAAGTTTATCGTTTTTAAAATGTAAAATCAAAATTGGTTGTGCTTAAAGTGGTTCATTTAATTGTGATTGCACACTTGTGTAATAAAGAACACAAATTTTTGAACCTTATCATCCTATATTTTTTTTTTAAAATCTTCATTTTGCCCTACACATAATTAAAACCTTTAGTTACATGAATGCACTAATAGGAAATTATATATATATATATATAATTTTTTCAAGAATTCTTGAAAAATGGCCACAAGTGGTTCTTAATGGTACCACCCAATTATACTTACCCCTTAAACTATAAGTGGATAGGTTGTAAATAAATAGGTAGGTAGGTTACCATAGGTAAATAAGTAGCTAGGTAGTTAGGTTAAGTTAATTTAAATAAAGACCATGTTATGTTTATAGTTGTATGATGTCCATCATGTCACATGGTTATTTCTATATCCATATGTTTGATATGGCAATGGTAATGAAGGTCATATGTCGAATGACATTCCTAACTATGAACATGTCTATGACTAGATGGGTAAACAAAAAAATTGTTGTGTTATGCAAAAAATGATTCATCTTACCTTGCAACCACCTAGATGATAACAACAACAAATGCAAATCAATGAGATAATCGCTAATTATGTATATCACATATTACTACAAATGTAGTCATGGATATAGTCATAAAATTAGGATTTTGGCAAAGTATCACCATGTGATGAACCTAATTTCCTAATGAAAAACAAATGAATGAAGAAGGTATATTTCTAGGCCACAATATTAATTTGTTACTTCCTTTCAACCTTGAATGCAAGCATTGTCCTTCAATTGACGTAATCCACTTGTGTTTAGTGTGAAAACAAGTGATTTTGTTGGAAGTGTCTAATAGCAAAGGAAGAGACTTATACAAATTGTCAAAAGTTGTAATAATGCCCACTAGAACAACATTCAAGAAATCAAAACCCACAAAACAAAAAGCAATAAATCATGCTTAATTGAGCAATGAAACCTTGTTTGCTAATGAATAAACAACACAACAACATCAAAATCAATGTCATGAAAAGCTCTATGCATAATGAAACAAAACGAATTAAAGCAAAAAACAATGTTGTTCCATATCTCCAATGCTACAAAGAAAGAAACAATTCAAGAATGCCCAAGGCACTATCATGAAAAGCTATGCACCTTTGGAACAAAGCAAGCAGGAGTAGAAAACAATGACATTCATCCACATCTCTAACTATGCAAAGAAAGACAACACAACACCAAAAACAATTTTGTGAGAAGAATTGCAAGTGAAATAAAACAAGCTTGAAGCAAAAAAAACAACAATGTTATTCACCAATTCCAACTATGCAAACAAAACAAGCAACAACACCAAAAGCAATCCTATGGGAAATTCTGCATTATAACAAACTTGAAGCAAAATACAAGAATTTGACTCCCTATTTCCAATGCTGCAAAGAAAGAAGCTACATGATGAGACCAAAGGCATTGCCTTGAAAACCTTCGCCCACGATAGGACAAAGCAAATTCAAAAAAAATTACAGAGAGCACAAAGTTCACAAAACATGGACAGGGTGAAAACAATGATAATAGAAACTGAAGACAAGAACCAAAGATTGAATGAAAGGAGAAGAAAGACGAACTTACTTCCTATTGCAAGTTTGGATGCACTTCAAATAAACGACCATGGCAGTGTTGCCTTCGGTGACTTTGGTGTGTACAGTCTAGAAAAGTTATGATCAACTTCCTTCGCTTGCACGATGTTAGATGCCGGAAAGGTGACCACATGGCAGAGCTAGATGCTAGGGCTTCTTTCACCACTACAGACTAAACACTATGTATGGCCGGCCCTTGATCGAGCAACTGAATTTTAGCACATTTTCTTAAAAGAAAACACCTCAAATTTTGAAACCGTTGGTGCAATCACACAAAACTCTGACGGTCAGATCACTACCTACAGCAAAAAAAATAGAAGCGCACCCACCGGACTCCTAATTTAAGGGGCCGCCTGTAAAGAATTGAAGACATGCATTGGGAATGAAGACGTGGGGATATCCCAAGGGCATCTATGATCCATATCATATTTTTAGGGCTTTAATGAGTGACTCGCTCTATGATAAGAATTTTATACCCAGGATGTTGTTTCCCAAGTTTAAAAAGGATTCTTGAAGTTTCATTAAACCCAACAAAGTGTGTGGGTATGTCATGCACGCCAAGGCTTTTTTTAAATATTTGAAAGCACCTCCCCCACACAGAAGATTGATTCAACAGTTGAAGGACCCTTCTACTGATCACATGCAGACCTTCTACCATGTGCATTAAAAACCTTTCAAGCTTTACACTTGGGAAGGCCTGCCTCAGGGCCTCTCCTAATCTTTGGGCCTACACCCTGAGGTTACTACCATCAAAGGTACAAGCCTCGTATTAGGGGACACCCTTTGGAACAGCCTTCCCACAAACATATGTTTAGGCTTTTGATGAAGTTTGTCTCAAGCTTTACAGTAGGTAAGGCTCACATGGGAGCAACATTCCCAAATTGACGGACCAAACTTTGCTATTGTGTCATCATAGGCCACTTATTTCAAGGATATCCCCACCCCAAGGGTCTTACATTACAGACATGTAGATGACCTTGTTCAATTGTGAGAGGCCCCTTGTAGTTTCTTTTTACTTTTGAGGAGGCAATATATTTTTTTAGGGTAAAGACCCAAGGTAAGGATGTTCCCAAAACAAGAGGCCTAGAATGAGGTGATAGTTAAATCAGGCCTCAAATTTTTGGTATGCCCCTCACCCATGGGCTCTGCCCATCAAAAAGCATGAGGCAATGGCTTTCATGAAAGTTAACATGTGTAGATCACAAGGTGTAGGAGGGGGAAGGCTCTTACAACTATTCCTCAATAGGAGGGATCTTAGAGGGAGCAGACCTATGATCCCTCTCACTCGTTAGAAGTGTAAGACCCCTTCCATTCAGAACCCTCTGACCCCTTTTTGAAGTGTAAGATCCCTCCTATTTTCTAAGAGGGATATTCAAGGAGGTGCCATTCAAATACGCTAGCAAATTCCAATGAATGCTTTATGGGTATTAGGAAATTTCTGCAAGTACTTTACAATCTGCCAGAGCAGATGCAGGAAGAACTCTACTCTCAAACAACACATGTCCAGTGTTGTACTTAATCAGGGCTGGCCCGCTGGGTATCCTTTCCCTTGAATGACCTGTCACTTTGTTTTTGCTGGGTGTCGGGAGGGGGCAATCTCTCTCTGAGAAAACAGGCAAAATGCTTCTGCAAGGCTCATGGAGCCATTATGACTTCAAGATACCTTCACATGTGAAGTATCCTGATTCCTGTTTTTCTTAGATATGATCCCAGTACCCAAGCAGTTTGTGGGCAGTGGCGAACTACTTTTGACACACCCTTGATTACCAGCCATGATGATTGAGAGGGAGAGTGGGGGCCCCGGGGGAGGTATGAAAGGAAAGGGTTAGGACGTGGAAGTTGGGAGTAGGGGAGAAAGTCAATAGGCATGAAGTCCAAAATCCAAACATTCAGATGATGAAGTACCTTGATGAAGTACCTCTGAGGAGTCAGGACTGGCCAAATTGAAGGCTTGGGCAAATACACTTGGGACATTTTGCCATGACCTTTCCGGATTTTAACGTTTTGCTCAGATAATTAAAGCCTTAAGTATTCAAGGATACTGAAGGATACCACTGAAGGAGAGCTTTAGTCTCCAGGCTCTCCCCATAGGCTCACAGCCACTGATCCATCATTGTGGGCCTTCCAGTCTTCCATGTACCTACATGTGAAGTGAATGGTTGTGTGGAAGAACTCCCAGGTCTTCAAGGAGGATTGTGAGTCTGTGACACTGTCATGGAGCAAACTCATCTGATTGGAGGGTAAACCTCTAGGGTGGGGCCATTCTCAGCTGAGGCGGTATCCAAGTCTAGATATGCATTTTAGTAATGTCCCCACATGTGGGGTCTACTCATTGTAAAGCATGAGGGAAAGGTTATGTGAACCTAAACATGATTACACAAGTGTGCCAATGCTATTTGGAGCCTAAAAGGGCTAGAGGACCCTCCCCTTTCTATTTAGGTTACTTTTCTTTGTCAAAAAATTACAATTATGTTGCAAAGCAAGCATTCTCCATCTTAAGTGGGGGCGGTAGGCCTAGCTACTTCCCGACTTCCACCCCTTCAAGACACACCTCCTATTGCCACGGTTGACCTATTATAAGTCGTTGGTTGTTGAGATGGAGAGTTTTTGACATCTAGTTTGTACTATCTTGACGCCCTTTATATCATCCCTTGTTTTTAATATCTATGTACAATTTTCAAATATGCGGTGTGTTTTATAAATAAAGCTTTATAGGGTTTTTAAGATAAACGTAGGCACAAGATCCCTCCCACTCTTTAGGAATAGGCAAAATATTTCTTCCTTTTTCTAGGAGGGATGTTCATGTGTATATAGTGCTTTCAAAATATATTTTTAAAAAAATTTGAATGCTTTGCATGAAGCCAAATAGTGGGATAGATAGGAGCAAGTAAACTCACAAGTGAGACACAATTGGTCATAGATGGTGAAAACATGGTTGACAAGTGCCACATGAAGACAAACAAGAAAATTGGAGAATCTAATAATCAATCAAAGTGTAAGAAACAAACATGAGATGAAGGAAAATCAAAAGTGTTGGCAACTTGGGATATTTTCAAGCTTGCTAATTTTTGGTTACAACAATTTAAAAGAGCCAAAGATGCTTTGACATAATTTGCAAGATTTTCAATTCTAAAAAAAATTGATTATTTTACAATAGGATTAGGTGAAAGATAATGGAAAGTGAAATTAATTGAATCCCTCATCTCAAATATGGCATAAAAATTACAACCTAGAATCTTTTTAATGTGAGGTGTTACTTAAACATCCAATTTCCATTTTTTTAGTTTTTCATTATTTTTTTGGGCTATGTGTTATTATGCACTATCAATGATTATCAACAAATGGAAAAAATCAATTGATTTTATGAAAATTAAATTCCATTTGAATGAAAATATTGAATGACATTGCATATGCAATTTGAATTGATTGAAATTCAATTCAAATTCTTAAATTAAATTGAATTCAATTAAAAAACATTGAATGTAATTCAAATTTCATTGAATTCAAATTGAATTAAAGAGAAATGGGATGCCAATTGATGTATAAGATATTGAAAATTTGCTTGTGATTATGTTGTGAATAATTTTTTTAAATTTAAAAACATAAAAAAAGACACATTTTCATCCTTCTTTACCTTGGAATTAAGTAAAGAGATTTTATTTTGAAATTATCATCCAAAATGATGACTTATAAAATCTAAAGTTGTTTTACCTCAACTAATTTTAATAAATCATCATTGTTAAAATCAAAAAGTTAAGAGCAATCTTTAATGTAAGAGGCTATTGATATAGTTCAAATGAAAAGCTACTTATAGACCTCCCACCATCTCCACGCTATACGTATATGTTAATTTCTTCATGTTTGTTATTCATTGATAGATTGGAATTCTTTGAATGACCGTGAATCATATTTTTGAACTCTAGGACTATAGTACATTGAATTTGATTAACCTCCATCATTGAATGTGATAAACAAAAAACAAATCTTTTACACTAATATTGCATTTAATTTGGTATACATTCATTGTCGTGAGACAAACAATAAATAAGTGCAACAAGTAAAATGTGATGTCCAACTAAATATATCTATATAATAAAAATATTGTTGTTTGTTCCATTCACACTTACCTTTTCCAAGCCTAACTACCTTTTTCCTATCCACCTCAATGGCTATGAAAAGACAAATTTACATGTGTGTTTTCATGTCCATGGTATGTATATTAAAATCAAATTTGAAATTGAAATAAATAATGGTGAACTATTGATAATCATATGAAAAAATTATAAGGGAAAGAAATGGGTGGACAAGGAAGGGATTTTGTTCAATTTGGAACCTTAGCCAAAGGGCAATGATATCACACTTTTATTATTAAAAAAACAAAGTGCCCAACCAAAAAAAAACCCCAAAAAAATCTTGTTTGTACTAAATTGTATGACAATTCTATTTAATTACACATGAATCACAATGTTTTTAATTGAAGGATATGCCATGCACTAATGGAAGTATTGATATTTGAATTCCATGAAAACAATTTCATCACTTTTCATATTATTTGAAGATCAATTTCATCGAATGACAACAACTTATGTAAAATGTTTTAATTTATTTGCAAAGTTTGGCAATGAAGGAAAATGGAGATAGTTGAAAAATATGGTCGAACTTAAAATTTTCAAACTCCTTAATTTCATCCCTTGTCCAACTTTCTCACATCTTCCAATTAGCTCCATTTTCCCCATTGTCCAATCTTCTCACATTCAAATTCCATGGGCTTGTCCATTGTCTCATGTCTTCAAGGGAGTTGAGTCAACTTTAATTTACTTAAGTCCATGCATCGTTCAACTTTGTTGAATTCATAATAACCACAAAAGACTTGATACATAAAATAAAAATCACACAATTGTGATGGAAGGTCATACTTCAAAGTAATGAACATATTCAAGATAATGGTATTATGGGATTGATCATCTTTATTTGTACTTGTTTGAAAAACTAAGTCAAATAAGCTTTTATAAAAACTTTCATGGGGCCCATTGTTGAAACAACCATTTTGAGCATTTTTATTGTTTTGAAAAATGAATGTTGATAGATGAAATTCATTCATTGGGTAAAAACAGGTTAATAGGAGCCAACAGCGACCTCCTAAGTCACTATGACTAATCCCAAAAAAAAATGATGTGGCAGCACAAGATTGGATGAAAAGTCTTGAGATAGTGCTAAACAATGGTGCTTAAATAATGCTTTTACATTATTTCACTATGTTGAAAAACATTGGTTACAAACTTTTAAATGTGTTGAAAGGTATTCTATATTTATTGGATTACTTTTCAAGCTTTACTAGATGTTAAATTAACATATTAAAAAGGGCTTCACATAAATACAACATATACTTTCAACATTAACTTAGTTTATGAGACTTATGAACATCAAACCAAGGACTATTTATGCCAAAATTGGCTCTTATTAGCTTGGTTTTACCCCATTATTAATGAAAAATGAACATTTATGAATGAATTTCATCCATGAAGGGTGAATTAAACTACATTAAAAAAATTGGCAAAATTTGTCAAATAGATTTTTTTTCAAATTGGCAAAAATTTAATGTTTTCTTGAATTTTTTAGTTGCCAAATTTTGAGAAAATATATATTAAAAAAAATTCCAAATTCTATTTTAAGTTCCAACAAATGGCCAAAAATATAAAAAGATGGTCAATGTTGTTCTATTTTCATTTTTTTATCAAGAAATTTGGCGAAATCGACCTATGGAAGATTACCACTTGAGCAAGATCATGAAATTCAAAAACACACATTAAAATAAACCTTCAAGTATGAAAATTTTTAGAATAATCTAAAATTTCTTAATATATGTTTTATGATGTGTGGGGGTTGTTGTTGGAGATCATTTGTGACACACTTTCCCATAATAGTTGGCTAACTTTTTAAAATTTATCCATTGTCCCCTTGCCTTGGGCATTGAGCCAAATTACATGAATGATTCAATAGATGCAGTATTCCGTTTCCCAATGCATGTTGCACCAACTGTATAAGTTCATTCATTATCCTACTTCTTGGAAGAAAATTGGACCAAAATTTTCAAGTTCATCCATTGTCCCGTTTCTTGTAGAATCTACTCAAGTTCATTTGTTACCCCACTTTCTAAAGAAGTTGGGCTAACATGTTTAAATTCATTAGTGCTTCAATTTCCTTATATTCATTATTTAACTTTTAAAAAATTTAGAATATTTACATTGAACTCAAATCAAAGGAAATTGACTAATAATTAAATCATGTGTTTGCTAGATGCCACAAAGTCCCAACTTCATAGTCTTAAATTCTTATAGTTTTTTAAAGTCACAAGAGGCTTATCCCATATAGACAAGCTTCCATGTATTTCCACAATAGATTTCCATATGTCACTGAAAGTTATTGTATGTGTTCCAATGTATATGCACGTTTCCCTCTTTAGTTTCACAAATTGCTAGTGGTCACAAAAACTTTGTGTACTCCACGTAAATTTCATCTCCAATCTTACACATGTTCATAGTTGTTTTAAACTTACTATACAATCCAAGTATAACCCTTTTTTTAATCTCACTTCTTGTTAACAATTATTAAACCTTACATTGTAATCCTAGTATTCACCATCATCAATCCCATGAATCCATGAACCTAACACAAACTTGTTCTAGTCCATGGTATTCCATCTTTAATCCCAAATGTTTTAGAAAATCATTATAACTATTTTATAATTCATGGGATTCCCTATTGAATCCCATATGCTTCTAAAAATCACCAAGACCACAACCTATGATCCAAGTTCACTCTCATTTGATATCATGAAAGTCACTAAAATCACACAATGTCATTGCAACTACTTTACCTTATAAAATAGTTTGCATCATTAACTTATGATATTACAAATGGTCTAGCTTCCAAATCAAGATTAATCCAAAAACACTACTTGATCCAGAACATTTGAAATATAATGTCTATGATACTATCATCAAGTTAATAGGATGCATAATTGCCTATTACACCATCTCTCCTTCTAGAGAATAATTCCCCAAAGCATATGTGAAACCCTCCTACACAATATGTACATGTTTGTTCACCAACATGAGCCAAAATTCTTCACTAAATAACCCATTAACTTTAACTATTATGTTATTTTACACCAACACAACATCTACAATCAATTCCCCTCCTTATCCCATATTTTACCTCTTCAATAAGTTCATACATACTTTCATGAACTTCCATGTTATTTGAAGGCTTTAATTATCAAAGTGACCATGTGTCACATGTGACTTGGAATCACATTGTTTTTTTGGGCACATGTCCACACAAGCCACACAAAAGTAGGACAATTTTTGCACTTGAAGTAGGGAAGGGTCCTTATGTAACACTAATCAAACTTGGTGTATGGGGTTGTTAACAAATAGGAGATCTACTCAAGTGCAAACACAAATCTTTATTGAAAGGAAACTACAACATGATACTCATAACACGGAACATAACATCAAGAACTCCTCAAGGTTCTTGTCACATGAAATACACAAACTTGTGTAATGAAGAAAAGAGAGCCAAACCATCAACACCAAGGTATTTAACTAAAAGACCAAACCACAAATAACCAAACTAATATAA
>Ga0116231_10000764_pt1 | contig 60349 bp, 49 predicted proteins | sample S1TSphgellanicum_2_FD_89695 | JGI IMG/M metagenome (GOLD analysis project Ga0116231, IMG submission 89695) | Host-associated microbial communities from peat moss isolated from Minnesota, USA - S1T2_Fd - Sphagnum magellanicum MG | ecosystem: Host-associated > Plants > Peat moss > Unclassified...
CCTCCAGCCTTAACCCCTCAAGGAGCCGATGCAGTATCTTCACACCATGGTCCGCGTCGCCGATCTCGATGCCGCGCTTGACTTTTATTGCAACAAGCTCGGCCTCAAGGCGGTTCGGCGGGTCGACAATGAACACGGCCGATTCACCCTCGTGTTCCTGGCGGCGTCTGACGATGAAACCAACTCCGCCGCACATCACGCGCCCGAGGTTGAGCTGACCTACAATTGGGATCCGGAAGCCTACACAGGCGGCAGAAACTTTGGACATCTGGCCTATGCGGTCGATGACATTTACGCCGCCTGTCAGCGCCTGTCTGAAGGCGGGGTGACCATCAACCGGCCGCCTCGAGACGGGCATATGGCGTTTGTGCGTTCTCCGGATGGCATCTCGATCGAGCTGCTGCAGAAAGGAAAGCCGCTGGAACCGGCGGAACCTTGGGCCTCAATGCCGAACACGGGGGTCTGGTAGGCGTGACGCCCGTGTTGGCGCTCCAGGACACCGGTCTGCGAACGGTGTTTGACTACGCCGGTGTATCGGTCTTCGCGGCGACCGGCGCTCTGGCGGCGGCCCGCCGCGGGTTTGACATCGTCACCTTCGCTTTTTTTGCGGCGGTCACGGGAATCGGAGGCGGAACCCTGCGCGATCTTTTGATCGGAGCGCCCGTCTTCTGGATCGTCAACCCGGGCTATCTGGGCGTCTGCATCGCCGCAGCCGGCGCGGTTTGGGCGATCGGGGACCGGCTGCAGCGGTTTCGCGCTCTTCTATGGCTCGACGCCCTCGGTCTCGCCGCCTACTGCGTTGTGGGCGCCTCCAAAGCCGCAGAATGGGGTGCGCCGCCCCTCGTCGCTGCGGTGATGGGGGTTTTGTCCGCCTCTTTCGGCGGTGTGGTGCGTGATGTTCTGGCGGGCGAACCCAGCGCGCTGCATCGCAAGGAAATCTATATTACCGCCGCTGTTGTCGGCGCGGCGGTTTTCGTCCTGATGCGATTGTTGGACCTGACCGAGCCCCTGTGCGGGGCCGCCGGCATGGCCGCGGCTTTCGCCCTTAGGGCCGGAGCCCTGACCCACGGCTGGAGCCTGCCGGGCTTTGGTCAAAGCGAAGGGGAAGCGCGCGCGCCGAATGGACCGGATTTCGTGTCTCTTGGCGCTGGCCCCGCTCCTTCGCAGGCCTCATCCCCAGCCGCCACCCTTGGCGACACCGCCTCCGCCGATCGAGCGCCCGGACTGGCTGCGCCTCCAACGCCGGCCTCGCCAAGGCGGCCGCGCATTCGGCGAAAGCCGCCGCAAAACGTCAGCGAAGATTAGACGAGACAAGCTTCAGCTTGGGGACTAGGCGACGCCCCTGTCGTTTGTGATACGCGGAGGCCTTGATGCTCACCCTCCTGCTGGTTCTGGCCGCCGGCCTGTGGGCCGGGGCGCAGAACGCCTTGGCGGGCGGCGGGTCCTTTGTGACCCTGCCTACGCTGATCCTGTCCGGCCTTGATCCCAGGGCGGCGAACATCACCTCCACGATCGCCTTGTTCCCCGGGCAGCTGACCACGGGCTGGGTCGGACGCAAGGCCGCCACTGGCGCGCAGGGACTGCCCCTACAAAGCCTTTTATGGATCAGCCTGGCGGGGGGAGGCTGCGGCGCCGTTCTGTTGCTGCTCACGCCCGCCAGCTTCTTCGCGAGGCTCGTGCCCTATCTGGTTCTGTTCGCTACTGCGGTTTTCGCCTGGGGCAGCTTTTTTCAAACCAAGCAGGAACACGCAGCGCCCAAGCTTGGCGCGCGCGGCGCCGCCATCGCGCAGTTCCTGATCTCCATCTATGGCGGCTATTTCGGCGGCGGGATCGGCTTTCTCATGCTGGCGGCGCTCGCCTTCGCTGGGCTGAAGACCCATGCGGCCGCGGCGACCAAGAACGTCCTGGCAGGCGTGATGAATGCATCGGCGGTCGCGATCTTCTGTTTTTTCCCCGGGGTTGGGTGGCGTCAGGGCTTGGCCTTGGCTGTCGGCGCGGTGTTCGGCGGTCTGCTGGGCTCTTGGGCGCTTCGCCGGGTCAACGATAAGGTCCTGCGCGTCATGGTTGTGATCATCGGCGTCGCACTGACCGTGGGCTTGTTCCTTCGCAAGGGCTAACGGCGTCGTCTCTTCGGTCCGACGCTGTGTGTGCGCCCTGAGGGATCGCCCACGAACAGGCGCATGAACCCGTGCTCGGACAGGGCCAGCATCTCCTTATCGCCGTCCGTGTCGCCGTACGCCGCGGAGAGGCGCACCTCATCGCCAAAGATCTCCCGAAGCCGTGTCACCTTCTCGGGCCCGCGGCAATTGCGCCCAACAAGCCCGCCTGAAACTCGACCATGGTGATCGAAGGCGATGTGGGAGGCGATCAGCAAATCAGCGCCAAGGCCCCGGGCGAACGGGGCGACGATGGTCTCTGGCGACGCCGAAACAATCGCCATCCGCGCGCCATCGGCCCGGTGGCGTCGCCATACCCGCAGGGCGTCCGGGCGCAGCATCAGCGGCGCCATCGCTGCGGCGAAGTCCGCCGCCTCCTGCTCCAACTGGCTCTGCTGGACACCCCCAAGGTAGACCCTGATCGCCGCAGACTTGATCTTGCCTCGATCTCGGTCGAACAGATAGCCAATCGCTGCTGGAGCCAGGCGGAGCATTTTGCCGTAGTAGGCGAGGGGTCCGATGCGCCAGCGCAGAAAGGCGGTAAAGCTGTCTTTAGCGGTCAGCGTCCCGTCGAAGTCGAACGCGACCAGAGGTCCCTTTGAGCCTAGACGGGGAGACAACCGACGATTTCCGGGGCTCTGGCGCTTCTTAGGGCGCGACACCATGTTGCAACTCCGACCACAAACACGACTTATAACAAAAGCGGCGCCGAAACGGGGTTCGCCCCTTGATCGCATTCGCGCGAGTGTGTTCGTATAACAGTTTAGGGTACGTCAGGGTTTCCGTAAGCCTTCCGGCCCAAAATCTGTAAGATGGACCCCAGTTCGCTTAAGGTGGGGTCGCCTTGCAGGCCGGATTCGTCCGGAGTGCGCCATTCGCCGCTCAGGTGCGGTGGGTGAAGAGTGAGAACGACGATGACCAAGGCCGCCAGCGGCGATTCAAAATCGACCCTCTACTGCTCCTTCTGCGGGAAGAGCCAGCATGAGGTGCGCAAGCTGATCGCCGGGCCAACGGTGTTCATCTGCGACGAATGCGTCGAGCTCTGCATGGATATCATCCGTGAAGAGCACAAGATCACCTTCACGAAGGCCAAGGATGGGGTCCCGACCCCGAAGGAGATCCGTGAGGTTCTCGACGACTATGTGATCGGGCAGCATCACGCCAAGAAGGTGCTCTCGGTCGCGGTCCACAACCATTATAAGCGGCTCAATCACGCCGCTAAGAACAATGATGTGGAGCTCGCGAAGTCCAACATCCTGCTGCTTGGCCCGACGGGCTCGGGCAAGACCCTGCTGGCGCAGACCCTCGCCCGCATCATCGACGTGCCCTTTACCATGGCCGACGCGACCACCCTGACCGAAGCCGGCTATGTCGGCGAGGACGTTGAAAACATCGTCCTTAAGTTGTTGCAGGCTGCGGACTACAATGTTGAGCGGGCCCAGCGCGGCATCGTTTATATCGACGAGATCGATAAGATCTCGCGCAAATCCGACAATCCCTCGATCACCCGTGACGTTTCTGGCGAAGGCGTCCAGCAGGCCCTGCTGAAGATTATGGAGGGCACTGTGGCGTCTGTCCCGCCACAGGGCGGACGCAAACACCCGCAGCAGGAATTCCTGCAGGTCGACACGACAAACATTCTGTTCATCTGCGGCGGCGCCTTTGCGGGTCTTGAAAAAGTGATTTCTGCGCGGGGCCAGGGCGCATCGATTGGCTTTGGCGCCAAGGTGGCGGATCCTGATGAACGGCGCACAGGCGAGATCCTTCGGGGCGTCGAGCCGGACGATCTGCTGCGCTTTGGTCTCATTCCGGAGTTCATCGGCCGTCTCCCAGTGATCGCCACCCTTGAGGATCTCGACGAGGTCGCCCTGGTTCAGATCCTCACCGAGCCTAAGAACGCTTTCGTCAAACAGTACCAGCGGCTGTTCGACATGGAGAACGTGGGGCTGACCTTCACCGATGACGCCCTCCGCTCGGTCGCCAAAAAGGCGATTTTGCGGAAGACGGGCGCGCGGGGTCTGCGCTCGATCTTGGAGGCCATCTTGCTCGACACCATGTACGAGCTGCCGACCTTCCAGGGGGTCGAGGAAGTGGTGGTCAACGCCGAGGTCGTCGAAGGACGCACCCAGCCGCTCCTGATTTATGCCGAGAAGCGCGATAAAGGCGGCGCGGCCTGATCCTTGGACTGTGGCCTAGGGCGGGCTCGCTGGCCCCTCGGTGAACGCCTTCGCCAGCCCGTGATAGAGCCGTTCGGGCGATACGAGCTTGGCGACGGCGTCGGCGACGATGGCGGCGGCGAAGAGGGGCATAAGCATCGCCCGGTCCGCGGTCATCTCTGACACGATCACGACCGCCGTCAGCGGCGCTCGCACCACACCTGTGAAGTAGGCGATCATGCAGAGGGTCGCCACAGCTCCGCTAGAGTCGCTTGGAAAGAGCACCCCGAGCCAGCCGCCGATGCCCGCGCCCACGGCGAGGGATGGGGCGAAAATTCCGCCGGGCACCCCCGAAAGGCTGGTTGCGATGGTGGCGAGCAGTTTGGCCGGAGCGAAGATCAGAGGCTGGCGGCCGCCTTCAACGAAGGTTCGGGCCGCCGCGTACCCTGTGCCCCACGTCAGCCCTCCGGACACAACCCCCACAACTGCGACGATCAAGCCGCAGACGACTGCGGCGCTCACCGGGCGAGATTTCAGCGGCTTGATCCATTTGGGGCCGTCCAAGAGGATCCGTGAGAACCCGCCGCCGAGGGCGCCGCCCACCACGCCTGCCGCCACAGCGATCACCAGAGCGCGTACGACGGGCAGGGTCTCGGTCACAACGCCGAAGTAAACATAGTCGCCAGCAAGCGAGAGCGAGACAAAACCCGAGATCATGACCGCGGCCATCACCAGCATGGCCAGGCGCTGCTCATAGGCCGCCGCCAGCTCTTCGATCGCGAAGGCCACCCCGGCTAAGGGCGTATTGAACGCGGCCGAGACCCCGGCGGCGCCCCCCGCGATGGCGACGGCGGCGGTGAGGGGAACGCGAAGCCACCGGTGCGCTGCGGTCATGATCGCTGCGCCCACCTGCACCGTCGGACCTTCGCGTCCGACAGAGGCGCCGACGGCAAGGGCGGCCACCGTCGCGGCGATCTTGAAGGCGGCGGTCCGAAGGGTGATCAAGCCTCGGTCCACAGCCCCCTGCATATCGCTGGCGGCGGCGAGCACCTGCGGGATTCCGGATCCGCGAGACGCCGGTGCGATCGTATGGGTCAGCCAGGCGAGGACGCCGAAGGCGAGGGGCGTAAGCGCCAGAGGCGCATATGGCCAGTGCGCGATAAGGGCTGTGAACAGGCGCATGGCTTGATCAGCTGCCCAGGCGAAACCCAAAGCGATGAGGCCGAGCATGAGCGCGCCGCCTGCCGCCGCTAACCGGCTCTTCCAAAGCGGACCCAACCGCTCGCGCCAGCGCGCCTGCACCCTTTCGCGAAACGCCTTGGAATCCATACGTGCTTTTGCCGGGCTTAAACGCCGGTTTCAACGGCGTCCCTATCATTCGTCGCCGGCGCAGACCCTCAGCCAAGCCCGTTCTGTGCATAAAACGTGCGGCTCATCGCCCTGCGACGGCAGAACGCTTGAACCGCCTGCGCTGCACCGCCACATATTCGTCATGACGGAGTCGGCCACGTTGCCTGATGGGGGCGCGGTCTAACTCCCAGTCCGGGGGCGGCATCCCTTCGCCTCGGGCTGCAACAGGCTAGACGTAGTCGAGCGTCGGCCAAGGAGCGTGTAATGTCGGATATCAGGACCCTCCCTGTTCTTCCGCTGCGGGACATCGTCGTGTTCCCGCATATGGTCGTGCCCCTGTTCGTCGGACGCGAAAAATCGGTCCGAGCGCTCGAAGAGGTGATGCGCGGCGACAAACAGATTCTGCTGGCGACCCAGAAGAATTCTTCGGATGACGATCCACAGCCCTCCGGCATCTACGACGTAGGGGTCATCGCCACCGTTTTGCAATTGCTCAAGTTGCCCGACGGCACAGTCAAGGTGTTGGTCGAGGGCAAAAGCCGGGCGGCTCTGCTGCGTTTCACCGACCAGGTGGACTTCTACGAAGCCGAGGCTGCCGATCTCGAAGAGGATGGCGCAGAGGCCAGCGAAGCGGAGGCTCTGAGCCGCGCCGTGGCCGAGCAATTTGAAAACTACGTCAAGCTCAACAAGAAGGTGCCCCCGGAGGCGCTGGCGTCAATTCCGCAGATAACCGAGCCTGGGAAGCTGGCTGACTCGATCGCAGCCCACCTGGCGGTTAAGATTCAAGACAAGCAGCAGCTGCTGGAAATCTTCAACGTCCCCAAGCGTCTGGAGCGCGTCTATGCTCTGATGGAGGGCGAGATCAGTGTCCTGCAGGTCGAAAAGAAGATCCGCTCGCGCGTGAAGCGTCAAATGGAGAAGACCCAGCGCGAGTACTATCTGAACGAGCAGATGAAGGCGATCCAGCGCGAGCTTGGCGAACAGGATGACCAACGCGACGAGCTCATAGAGCTCGAGAAGCGCATCAAGAAAACCAAGCTCTCGAAAGAGGCGCGCACCAAGGCCGATGCGGAGATGAAAAAACTCCGCAACATGAGCCCCATGTCTGCTGAAAGCACGGTGGTCCGCAATTATCTCGACTGGCTGCTTTCAATTCCTTGGGGAAAGGCCAAGAACAAGCCGATCGACCTCGGGCTCGCCGAGGACATTCTCGACACTGACCACTTCGGCCTGGAAAAGGTCAAGGAGCGCATCCTTGAGTACCTTGCCGTGCAGTCCCGGGTCGGCAACCTCAAGGGTCCGATCCTCTGCCTCGTCGGACCGCCGGGCGTCGGGAAGACATCCTTGGGCAAATCGATCGCCAAGGCCACAGGCCGCGAATTCGTGCGTCTGAGCCTCGGCGGCGTTCGAGACGAGGCGGAGATCCGCGGCCATCGGCGCACCTACATCGGCTCGATGCCCGGCAAGATCATCCAGTCGATGAAGAAGGCCAAAGCGACCAATCCGTTCTTCCTGCTGGACGAAATCGACAAGCTTGGCGCGGATTGGCGGGGCGACCCGTCCTCGGCCCTGCTCGAGGTGCTGGACCCTGAACAGAACAATACCTTCGCAGACCACTATCTCGAGGTGGACTACGACCTGTCGCAGGTGATGTTCGTTACGACCGCAAACAGCCTCAACATGCCTCAGCCTCTGATGGATCGGATGGAGATCATCCGCATCCCTGGCTACACCGAGGACGAGAAGGTCGAGATCGTAAAACGCCACGTTCTGCCGAAGATCATCGAGAACCACGGGCTGAAGGCGGGCGAGTTCATCCTCCCCGACGAAGCCATTCGCGACCTGATCCGCTATTACACGCGTGAAGCGGGCGTTCGTTCCCTCGAGCGCGAGGTGGGCAATCTGGCGCGTAAGGCGGTGCGCGACCTCATGCGCGAAAAGGAAATCTCTATCACCCTCGATGCGGAGCGCCTCGCCAAGTATGCGGGCGTGCGCAAGTATCGCTACGGCGAGACCGATGAGTTCGACCAGAAGGGGATTGTCACGGGCTTGGCCTGGACCGAGTTCGGCGGCGACATTCTGACGATCGAAGCGGTCAAAATGCCTGGCAAGGGGCGGATGACCGTCACGGGCAACCTCAAGGACGTGATGAAGGAGTCGATTTCGGCGGCGAACTCCTACGTCCGTTCGAGGGCCCCGGCCTTCGGCATCCATCCTTCGACGTTTGAAAAGGTGGATGTGCACGTCCACGTTCCTGACGGCGCCACGCCAAAAGACGGACCGTCAGCGGGCGCGGCTATGGTGACTGCAATCGTCTCGGTGCTGACCGGCATCCCGATCCGCAAGGATCTCGCCATGACAGGCGAGATCACCTTGCGCGGCCGCGTCACCGCCATCGGCGGCCTGAAGGAAAAGCTGCTGGCCGCGCTCCGGTCCGGCGTCAAGACGGTGCTGATTCCGAAAGAGAACGAAAAGGACCTCGCCGATATCCCTGACAACGTCACCTCAGCGCTGGAAATCATCCCGATCGGAACGGCCGACGAGGTGCTCGCCCACGCCCTTATCGCTCCGCTCAGCCCGATTGAGTGGAACGAGGATGAGGCGCCGGCGGCGTCGCCGTCGACCCCTGATGATCTTGAACCGGACTCAATCGTCACCCACTGACGACGCTTCGGATGCAAAGTTGAAGAAAACAGAGGGCGGCGCGGCCATCGCGTCGCCCTTTAGTTTTGACGCGGACCGAAAGCCGTCCAATACTCGATCCAGCGAACCGCCACTCCATAACCAAGGCGGAAGCTCAAACGGGTTGGGAGATACACATGACTAAGGCTGAACTGATCAGCGCCATGTCCGAGAAGTCCGGGCTCAACAAAAATCAGGCGAAGGACGCGTTGGACGCCTTCATCGATAGTGTGACGAGCTCCGTCAAAGACGGCTCTGAGGTCAGAATCGTCGGCTTCGGCAGCTTTGTACCGGTCGATCGGGCCGCAGGGATCGCCCGCAACCCGAGGACCGGCGCTCAGGTCAAACGCCCGGCCTCCAAAACCGTGCGCTTCCGCGCCGGCGAAGGGCTCAAGTCCGCGCTGAACTGACGCGCGCCCAAACCGGCCCCTCTAGGGTCGCCGGAGCAGCCTTGGGATGCTATAGGCGCGCGACGCTCCGTTGCGGGGCGGTTGGGCGGCTAGCTCAGCTGGTTAGAGCACCTCGTTTACACCGAGGGGGTCGGGGGTTCGAATCCCTCGCCGCCCACCAGACGTTATTGTGCGGCCCGGAGACATAGGCGACGGTGCGTTCGTGAGACATGGGCAACAATCTCGGGGTTGTTCGACATGACCCCAAACCTCATCGTCTGCAAGCAAAGGGCGGTGAAATCGCCGGCTTGGCCACATGGCGCGCCTAAGAAACATCCGCGGGCCCCATAGGGGTCAAACGCCCTCAAGCTTGGCGAAGGCGAATTCAAAAGCCGCCGGGGGAGAGAAGGCCGGGGAGAAGGAATGGCGCGAGCGACGGGACTTGAACCCGCGACCCTCGGCGTGACAGGCCGATACTCTAACCAACTGAGCTACGCCCGCGCATTCCGGGGTCCACACACCAGCTAAGGCCGAGGCGAGGAGGGGGCTGAATAGGTCCGCCCCCCATTGGTGTCAAGCGTCGCAACGGGACGCGCGCCATGACGTGTCAACGAGAGCCGGCGCGGCGATTTCGCGTTTCAGGCGTTTGAAGGGTAAGAGCGGTTGGTCTAGAAGGACCGTGTTGCGCCGCACCCTGCGGCGGGGAGTTTCGATGGCCGCCTTCCTCCTCCAGTACCTGCCGATCGTGATCATGCTCGGTATCGCGGGGGTGATCGCCGCGGCGCTTATGGGCGCGGCCTGGTTGTTTGCACCCAGCCGGCCGGACCCAGAGAAGATCTCGGCCTACGAATGCGGCTTCAACGCCTTCGACGACGCCCGGATGAAGTTTGATGTGCGATTTTACCTGGTTTCGATCCTCTTCATTATCTTCGACCTTGAGGTGGCCTTCCTGTTCCCGTGGGCGGTCAGCCTGATGAAGCTCCCTCACGACGGTCAAGTGTTTGCCTTTTGGTCCATGATGGGTTTCCTCGGCATCCTGACGGTCGGCTTCATCTATGAGTGGAAGAAGGGCGCCCTGGAATGGGAGTAACTGTCCCCCCGGTTACAGGCGGCTTGATCAGCGATTCAGGCAATCAGACCCTGCTTCCTGCCCTTGCGGGCGCGCGTACAGGTGTCGAAGGTTACGACCCCCGGCTTCACGACCCCTACTTCGATCGCCTCTCGGGCCTCTTGGCGGACAAGGGCTTCGTCACGGCCGCCCTCGACGATGTGATCACCTGGGCGCGCACGGGCTCTTTGATGTGGATGACCTTCGGTCTCGCCTGCTGCGCCATCGAGATGATGCAGGCCTCGATGCCGCGCTATGATCTTGAGCGGTTTGGGGCTGCGCCCCGCGCCAGTCCGCGCCAATCCGACTTAATGATCGTCGCGGGGACTCTGACGAACAAGATGGCGCCGGCCCTGCGCAAGGTCTACGACCAGATGCCCGAGCCGCGCTATGTCATTTCCATGGGGTCGTGCGCCAACGGCGGCGGCTATTACCACTATAGCTATAGCGTGGTGCGCGGGTGCGATCGGATCGTGCCGGTTGACGTCTACGTGCCGGGTTGCCCGCCGACCGCGGAGGCCCTGGTGTACGGCCTTCTTCAGCTTCAGAAAAAGATTCGCCGCACCGGGAACATTGATCGGTGAGCGCGGTCAGCGACCTTGCGGGCGTCTCCAACCCCGGCGCTACGGCCGCGGACCTCGAGGGCCTCGCCGCGGCGATTAAGGCCGATTCGGCGGGCGCAGTCGGCGGCATCGACCTGGTGTTCGGAGAACTGACCCTGACCGCGCCAGCGGCGCGCATCGTCGACCTTCTGGCCATGCTGCGCGACAACCCGGCTTATCGGTTCGTCCAGCTCATCGACCTCTGCGGCGTTGACTATCCCGAGCGCGCCCAGCGGTTTGAAGTGGTCTACCATTTGCTGTCGATGACCCAGAACAAGCGTCTTCGCATCAAGGTCGCCACTGACGAGGACACCCCGGTGCCCTCCGTCGTTGCGGTGCACCCGTGCGCGGACTGGTTCGAACGTGAGGCGTTCGATATGTACGGGATCTTCTTCTCCGGCCATCCGGATCTGCGCCGCATCCTCACCGACTATGGCTTCCACGGGCATCCCCTTCGCAAGGATTTTCCGATGACCGGTTATGTCGAGGTGCGCTGGGACGAAGCCCTGAAGCGGGTGATCTACGAGCCGGTCAAGCTGCCGCAGGAATATCGCGCGTTTGATTTCCTGTCGCCGTGGGAAGGCGCCCGATACGCCTTGCCAGGAGATGAACGCGCAGACACCCATGGGCCCGTTGGACCAACGCCGGGCGCCGCGGCTTCCTCAGCAAAGGCATGAGCGGCTCAGCTCCCGAAGAGAACACGATGGCCGAGACCCACATTTCGGACAGCGCTTTGACTCTCGCCCCTGAACCGGCCGTCTTTGGGCCCGGCGCCAGCGAAGAGACAAAGGTCCGCAAATTCAATATCAATTTCGGCCCCCAGCACCCGGCCGCCCACGGCGTGCTGCGTCTGGTGCTCGAGCTCGATGGGGAGGTGGTGGAACGGGTCGACCCCCATATCGGCCTTCTGCACCGTGGGACCGAGAAGCTCATGGAGGCGCGCACCTACCTTCAGAACATTCCCTACTTCGACCGCCTCGACTACGTCGCGCCGATGAACCAGGAGCACGCCTTCTGTCTGGCGATCGAGAAGCTCGCCGCCATCGCCGTGCCTGTCCGTGGCCAGCTTATCCGCGTTCTGTTCTGTGAGATCGGACGTATCCTCAACCACCTGCTCAACGTCACCACTCAAGCCATGGACGTCGGCGCGCTTACCCCGCCGCTCTGGGGTTTTGAGGAGCGCGAGAAGCTGATGGTGTTCTATGAGCGCGCCTGCGGGGCGCGCCTGCACGCCAACTATTTCCGCCCGGGCGGCGTGCATCAAGACCTTCCGCCGGCCTTGATCGAAGACATGAAGACGTGGTGCGCAGAATTCCCCAAACGCCTCAACGACGTTGAGCGGCTTGTCACCGGCAGCCGCATCTTCAAGCAGCGCAACGTCGATATTGGCGTGGTCTCCAAGGACGAGGCGTTCGCGTGGGGGTTCACAGGCGTGATGCTGCGCGGCTCAGGCGTGGCCTGGGATTTGCGCAAAAGCCAACCCTATGAGCTCTACGACGAAATGGAGTTCGACATCCCTCTCGGTGTCCACGGCGATTGCTATGATCGTTACCTTTGCCGTGTCGAGGAAATGAAGCAGTCGCTCAAGATCATGAATCAGGCGCTTGAGCGGCTCGCCAAGACCCCAGGACCCGTGCTGACCGAGGACCATAAGGTGGCCCCGCCGCGGCGCGCGGAGATGAAACGCTCGATGGAGGCCCTGATCCACCACTTCAAGCTCTACACGGAGGGCCTGCACGTGCCCGCCGGCGAGGTCTATAGCCACGTTGAGGCGCCAAAGGGCGAGTTCGGCGTCTATCTGGTCTCCGACGGCGGCAACAAGCCCTATCGCTGCAAGATCCGCGCGCCGGGCTTTGCACACCTTCAGGCCATGGACTGGATGAACCGCGGCCATATGGTCGCTGATGTTCCCGCTGTCCTTGGCTCTCTCGACATCGTGTTCGGAGAGGTCGATCGGTAAGGTCTAAGGTCGGGCGCATCAGCAGCCCCCGAGCCGTCGCCGCGAGGTTTTACAGGGCGCGACGCTTACGCGTCCGGCCCGAGCATCCTCGCGGCGTCGGGGTCCCTGCCTTGGTGCTCGCTACGCGCCGTCCCAAGCGCCAAAGCGCCGCTTCTGACGACGCCGATCAAACAGCGCCGCCCGGTCCAGGACCTGGCGTTTGATCCTTCGGGCTGCGGGCTTTTAGAGAACGCGCGTTCAGGCGAAAACCCTCCATCCAGGGAACAAAGGGCCAGAGAGGACGTCCTGGATGAGACGAGCGGCCTTAAGGCGAGCAGAAGTGCATTCTCCTCGCCGAGATCGCTTTGATGCTCTTCCCTCCGGGCTCGCGCCTGCTTAAGGAGTGGCGTCGCGCGACCCCGGAAACCTCGCTTCTCCGGCGCGCTTCAAACCAAGAGCCGACCGAATGTCCGTCCGCCGCCTCGCCCAGGTGCAACCTGATCACTTCGCCTTCTCGGAGGAGACGCGAAGCCTGGCCGACTGGTGGATCGGTAAATACCCGGCCGGTCGCCAGGCCTCCGCAGTGATCCCCCTCCTTTGGCTCGTACAGAAGCAGGAAGGCTGGGTTTGCGAGGCCGCAATCCGCACCGTCGCCGCCCTCCTCGGCATGCCGGTGATCCGCGTGTTCGAGGTCGCGACCTTCTACACCATGTTCCAGCTTGAGCCTGTAGGATCAAAGGCGCTCATCCAGGTCTGCGGCACCACCCCTTGCGTGCTGCGTGGCGCGCAGGACCTCATCGACGTTTGCCGCAAGAAGATTGGCGAGAAGGACCGCCTATCGGCCGACGGCATGTTCACCTGGCAGGAAGTTGAGTGCCTAGGAGCCTGCGTGAATGCGCCGATGGCCCAGATCAACGACTACTATTATGAGGACCTGACCGCCGAGACCTTGACCCAAATTATCGATGACTTCGCCGCAGGCAAAAGCCCCGCGCCGGGCTCCTACACCGGCCGCCGCAGCTCAGAACCCGCGGACGGGGCGCTGACCCTGAATGATCCGAAGCTCTACGACGGCTGGCTGGCCAAGACGATCAAGACCCTGCCGAACGCGCCGCCTCAAGAGAGCAAGCCCGCTGAAGGCGCCGCATCATGAACCCCCATCGCGCCCATGCGCGCATCGAGGCCGGCCAGCCCTGGTACTCCTTGGGCCTGCTGTGTCTATCGCTGGGCCTCCTGGCCCATATGTTTACCCCGGCCCTATGGATCGGCGTGTTCGATGTCCGCGATTTCGCCATAGGTCTTTTGGTTGGTTTGGGCTTCGCCATGCTGCTGGGCTCCGTTTGGAAGCGGCGCCGGATCCGGCGCAAGGGCGGCGCATGACGCCCCAATACCTCGCCTATCGCGACCAGATGCGCATGGTCGCCTGGCCGCTTCGCCTTGGGGGGCTCATCTCGATCATGATCGGGTGCGGCGTCCTTATCGGCTTCCGCTACGCCCGCCTGCCATGGCTGATGGCGCCCGGCTTCGCCCTGATCGGTCTCGGCTGGGGCGTCTATGGCTACGCCATCTGGCAGCGAACCCAGTGGGCCAAGGCCAACCCCTACAAAGGACCGCGCTGATGGTGGGGATCCTCGAAGACAAGGACCGAATTTTCCTCAACCTTTACGGCTTTCAGGACTGGAGCCTTGAGGCGGCGAAGACGCGCGGCGCCTGGAACGCCACACCCGACATGATCGCCCTCGGCCGCGACTGGATCATTACCCAGATCAAAAATTCCGGCCTTAGGGGACGCGGCGGGGCCGGTTTCGGCACCGGGCTGAAGTGGACCTTCATGCCCAAGGAGGTGAAGGCGGGCAAACCCCACTATCTGGTGGTGAACGCCGACGAATCCGAACCTGGAACCTGCAAGGACCGGGAGATCATCCGCCATGATCCTCACCTTCTCATCGAAGGCTGCCTCCTGGCCTCCTTCGCCATGCAGGCCAACACCTGTTTCCTCTACATCCGCGGCGAGTACGTGCGAGAACGTGAGGTGCTGGAGGCGGCGGTCAAGGAGGCGTATGCGGCGAGGCTGATCGGCAAGAACAATGTCCATGGATGGGACTTTGATCTGGTCGTGCACCACGGCGCAGGGGCCTACATCTGCGGCGAGGAGACAGCGCTACTGGAAAGCCTCGAGGGCAAGAAGGGTCAGCCGCGGTTGAAACCGCCGTTCCCGGCGGGTGCGGGCGTCTACGGCTGTCCGACCACGGTCAACAATGTCGAATCCATCGCCGTGGTCGGCACCATCCTGCGCCGCGGCGCCGACTGGTTCGCCAGCTTTGGTCGGCCGAACAACACCGGCACAAAACTGATGTGCATCTCCGGGCACGTTAATAAGCCCTGCAACGTTGAAGAAGCGATGAGCATCCCGCTGAAGCAACTTTTGGAGGAGCATTGCGGCGGCGTGCGCGGAGGCTGGAGCAATCTGAAGGCGATCATCCCAGGCGGCTCCTCGGTGCCGATGATCCCGCGTGAGCAATGCGAAATCGCCTTGATGGATTTCGATAGCTTACGCGAACTCAGGTCCGGCCTCGGTACAGCCGCGGTGATCGTGATGGACCAGTCGACCGACCTCATCCGCGCGATCGCGCGCATCGCCTACTTCTATAAGCACGAGAGCTGTGGACAGTGCACGCCATGCCGCGAAGGCACAGGTTGGATGTGGCGGGTGATGGAGCGCATGGCCAAGGGCGAGGCGGATCCCAAAGAAATCGACATGTTGCTGGAGGTCACCACCCAGGTTGAGGGCCACACGATCTGCGCTCTCGGCGACGCGGCGGCCTGGCCGATCCAAGGCCTCTTCCGCCATTTCCGCCCCGAGGTGGAGGCGCGGATCGCCAACTACCGCGCGGGCAAGCCGCATGTACAGGGCGTCACGCTCGTGGCGGCGGAGTAGGTTTATGCCGATAGCCAAGGTCAACGGGGTCGAGATCGAGTTCGAGCCTGGAATGACGGTCCTGCAGGTGGCCGAGCTGGCGGGGGAAGAGATCCCCCGCTTCTGCTACCACGAGCGGCTTTCGATCGCGGGCAATTGCCGCATGTGTCTGGTCGAGGTGAAGCCCGGCCCGCCCAAGCCTCAGGCCAGCTGTGCTCTGCCGGCCGCCGATAAGCAGGAGATCTTCACCAACTCCCCGATGGTGAAAAAGGCCCGCGAAGGGGTGATGGAGTTCCTGCTCATCAACCATCCCCTCGACTGTCCGATCTGCGACCAGGGCGGGGAGTGCGACCTGCAGGACGAGGCGATGGGCTATGGCCGCGACGACAGCCGCTATTCGGAAAACAAGCGCGCTGTGGAAGAGAAGTTCATGGGCCCGCTGATCAAGACGGTCATGACCCGCTGCATCCAGTGCACCCGCTGCGTTCGCTTCGCCACGGAGATCGCCGGCGTCTCGGACCTCGGTCTGATCGGTCGCGGAGAGGACGCGGAGATCACGACCTATCTCGAGAAAGCGGTCGCGTCGGAGCTGTCCGGCAATTTGGCCGATATCTGTCCGGTTGGCGCCCTGACCCATAAGCCGTGGGCGTTCAACTACCGCTCATGGGAGCTCAAGAAGACCGAGAGCGTGGATGTGATGGACGCGGTCGGCTCGGCGATCCGGGTCGATGCGCGTGGCCCTGAGGTGATGCGCGTCCTGCCGCGCGTGAACGAGGCGATCAACGAGGAATGGCTGGCCGACAAGGCGCGCTATGCTGTCGATGGGCTTACGCGCCAGCGCCTCGACCGGCCCTATGTGCGGATCGGAGGCAGGCTGCAGGAAGCGACATGGAGCCAGGCCTTCGCCGCGGCGGCGGAGAAGATCAAGGCGACACCGGCCGGCCGTATCGGCGTGATCGCGGGCGATCTTTCGGCCGCCGAAGAGATGAAGGCGGCCCGCGACCTCTTCACCGCCCTTGGGGTGAAGAGCCTTGACTGCCGCCAGGACGGCTCGGTCGCACATCCGAAGTGGGGCCGTGAGAGCTATCTTTTCAATTCGACCATCCTTGGGATCGAAGACGCCGACGCCATCCTGATGATCGGGACCAACCCGCGCATCGAGGCGCCTTTGGTCAACGCCCGCATCCGCAAACGCTGGATTCGCGGCGCGCTGGACATTGGCCTGATTGGGGAGCCGGCTGACCTTACCTATCCCTACACATACCTCGGCGCCGACGCCGCCTCGATGTCAGGACTGGCGGGCGGCCCCTCAGACTTCGCCGAGGCGTTCAAGGCCGCCGAACGGCCGATGTTGATCCTCGGCGCCGGCGCCCTTGCTCGGCCCGATGGCGCTGCGGTTCTGCATCTGGCCTCAACCCTCGCCAAGTGCGGCGAGGCCTGGAACGGATTTAATCTGCTGCATACCGCGGCGAGCCGGGTCGGCGGGCTCGACTTGGGCTTCGTCCCCGCAAAAGGCGGCAAGAGCGCGCTCGAGATGGTGGAGAAAGGGGCGGCGGATGTCCTGGTGCTTCTCGGAGCCGATGAGATTGACCTGTCCGCCAGCGACGCTTTCGTCGTCTATATCGGCAGCCACGGCGATGCGGGCGCTAACCGCGCCGACGTGATCCTGCCCGGCGCCGCATACACCGAAAAGCCGGGCCTTTATGTCAATACCGAGGGACGGGTGCAGATGGCTGAGCGGGCCATCTTTCCTAAGGGCGACGCGCGGGAAGACTGGACCATACTTCGAGCACTCTCCGACCAGCTTGGCGTGCGTCTGCCCTACGACACCCTTGATCAACTGCGCAAAGCCTTGATGACTGAGCACCCTACCTTTGGACAGGTGGACTATGCGCCTGGGCATTCCACCGCCGGGTCCTTCAATCTCGCCGGCGTCGGTGAGCCGGGTGAGGCGAGCGAGGCGCCCTTCGTCAGCCCGATAAAGGACTATTATCTGACTAATCCGATCGCGCGCGCCAGCCGCACCATGGCGCAATGCTCCTCGGTGCACGCCGGGGCGGGTCGCGCCCCCATGGCGGCGGAGTAGGTCATGGGAGCCCTCGGCGCTATTTCAGCCCCGTTCAACGCGTTCTGGCCGACGCCGCTCGGCTGGACCGTCCTGACCGTGGTGCACGTCCTGGTCATTTCCCTGATCTTATTGATCTGCATCGCCTTTCTCTTGCTCGCCGACCGGAAGATCTGGGCCAGCGTCCAGCTTCGCAAAGGACCGAACGTGGTCGGGCCGTTCGGCATGTTTCAGACCTTCGCCGACCTCACCAAATTCGTCTTCAAAGAGATCATTGTTCCGGCCGGCGCAGACAAGATCGTGTTTGTCCTGGCGCCGTTGATCTCCACTGTCCTCGCGCTGGGCGGCTGGGCCGTCATTCCGTTCGCCCCAGGCTGGGTGATCTCCAACATCAACGTGGGGATCCTCTACCTGTTCGCGGTCTCCTCCCTCGGCGTCTACGGCATTATCATGGGGGGCTGGGCGTCGAACTCGAAGTACCCATTCCTCGGCGGATTGCGCTCGGCGGCGCAGATGGTGAGCTACGAGGTTTCGATCGGCTTTATCATCATCACCGTCATCCTGCTGTCCGGTTCGATGAACCTCGCGACCATCGTCGCCAAACAGGCCGGTGGATTCTGGAACTGGAACGTTTTCGGCGGCGGGGAGGGGGGGCCTTGGCGCCTGGCGGCCACGCTTGTCATGGCGCCTATGATGGTGCTGTTTTTTATATCGGCCCTGGCCGAAACCAACCGCCCGCCGTTTGACTTACCCGACGCCGAGAGCGAACTCGTCGCCGGATATCAGGTGGAGTACTCCTCAACCCCTTTCTTGCTGTTCTTCCTCGCCGAGTACGTGAACATCGTCCTGATGTGCGCGATGATCTCCATCCTGTTCCTCGGCGGATGGCAGGCGCCCTGGCCGACGGCGTACCTTAGGCGCTGGTGGCCCTTCTGGGTCAGTGTCCATGGCTTTGTCATGATGGCGGCGAAGATCATGTTCTGGTTTTTCATGTTCGCCATGGTGAAGGCGACGGTGCCGCGCTACCGCTATGATCAGCTGATGCGGCTCGGATGGAAGGTCATCCTGCCGACCAGCCTTGCGGCCGTGGCCGCCATCGCCGCTTGGCGCGTATTTGGTCCCATGTCGGTTTACCCGGGCTAGGAGCCTGATCTCATGAGCTTCCTGTCTCGTATAGCCCAGGCCGCCCGAGGCGCTCTGCTGCTGGACTTCATCGGCGCCTTCTTTCTAGCCTTGCGCCAGATGAGCCGGCCAAAGCCGACCATCAACTATCCGTTCGAGAAGGGGCCGTTGTCGCCGCGCTTCCGGGGCGAGCATGTGCTGCGCCGTTATCCCAACGGCGAGGAGCGCTGCATTGCATGCAAGCTCTGCGAGGCGATCTGCCCTCCGCAGGCGATCACCATCGAGGCCGAGCCTCGGGACGACGGTTCGCGCCGAACCACCCGCTACGACATCGATATGGTGAAGTGTATCTACTGCGGTCTCTGTCAGGAGGCCTGCCCGGTCGACGCCATCGTCGAGGGACCCAACTTCGAGTTCGCAACCGAGACCCGCGAGGAACTCTACTACGACAAGGCGCGCCTGCTCGCGAACGGCGACCGGTGGGAGCGGGAGATCGCGAAGGCGCTGGAACTCGATGCCCCCTATCGCTAAGAGGGGCGCGGATTTGGGCGGCGCGGATCTGAGCGCCCGCGTGCGCCATGGCCAGAGAGGGCTGATGCGGTAGATGGACCTTCTCGCCATAGCTTTCTACGCGCTCGCCGCCATTGCAGTGGTCTGCGCCTTCCTGGTCGTCTCTGTCCGCAATCCGGTCCACAGCGTCCTTTTTCTGATTCTGACTTTTTTCTCGGCCGCCGGCTTGTTCGTGCTTCTTGGTGCGGAGTTTTTGGCCATGCTGCTGGTGGTTGTTTACGTCGGCGCCGTCGCGGTGCTGTTTCTGTTCGTGGTTATGATGCTGGACGTCGATTTCAGCACCCTGCGCCAGGGCTTTGTGCGCTACCTGCCTTTTGGCGGCGCTCTGGCGCTGCTGTTGGCGATCGAGATGGGCCTCACCGCCGCAGCGGTCGCGTCCAGGGGCGCCAAGCCTTTGGCGGCGGCGGCGGGCATTTCCAATACAGAGCAGATCGGCCGAGTGCTCTACACCGACTACGTCTATTACTTTCAGGCGGCCGGGCTGGTGCTGCTCGTCGCGATGATCGGCGCCATTGTTTTGACCCTGCGCCACAAGCCGGGGGTCAAACGCCAGGATATCGGCGCCCAGACCGCTCGGACTGAAAAGGGCGGCATGCGGCTGGTTTCGCCGCCGACCGGGCAAGGCATTGTTGAGTAATGGAGACCTCGCAATGACCGGCCTATCGACGTCAATCGGCCTGCCGCACTACCTCGTGGTCGCCGCAATTCTGTTCACCGTCGGCGTGTTTGGAATATTCGTCAATCGCCGCAACATCATTGTCGTCCTTATGGCGATCGAGCTCATCCTGCTCGCGGTGAACATCAACCTCGTGGCGTTCTCAAGTTATTTGCATGAGGTCACCGGGCAGATCTTTGCGATGTTCGTCTTGACCGTCGCGGCGGCTGAGGCGGCCGTGGGGCTTGCAATCCTCGTGACCTTCTTCCGCAACAAGGGCGACATCGCGGTTGACCAAGCCAATGTGATGAAGGGCTGAGCGCGTGACGAGACTTCTGCTCATCACCTTCATCGCCGCCCCGCTTTTGGGCGCCCTGATCGCCGGCCTGAGCGGACGGCGCATTGGCGACAGGGCGTCGATGACGATCACCACGGGCCTACTTTTTGTGTCGTGCGCCATCGCTTGGTTCACCTTTTTTCAGGTGGGCTGGGGCGGCTGGACCCAGCATCGGGTGATCACCCTCTTTCCCTTCATCACTGTCGGCGACTTTCAGTCCGACTGGGCGATCCGCATCGACACTTTGTCGGCGGTTATGGGGGTTGTGGTCACCACCGTCTCCGCGCTCGTGCACCTCTATTCGTGGGGCTATATGTCCGACGATCCGGATAAGCCCCGGTTTTTCGCTTACCTGTCGCTGTTCACCTTCTCCATGCTGATGCTCGTGAACGCCGCTGACTTTATGCAGCTCTTCTTCGGCTGGGAAGGGGTGGGATTGGCGAGCTATCTTCTGATCGGGTTCTGGTTCAAGAAGCCCTCGGCGAGCGCTGCGGCGATCAAGGCCTTCGTGGTCAACCGGGTCGGCGACTTCGGCTTCGCGCTCGGCATTATGACCGTGTTCTGGATGTTCCATACCATCCGCTTTGCCGAGCTCTTTCCCCTGATCTCAGCCAAGGCCGGGACCACCTGGCGTTTTGCCGCTTGGGATGTTTCAGCCCTCGATCTTGCTGGCGTTTTTCTGTTCATCGGCGCCATGGGCAAGTCGGCTCAGTTTTTCCTGCACACCTGGCTGCCGGATGCGATGGAGGGCCCGACGCCGGTGTCGGCGCTGATTCACGCCGCCACCATGGTGACCGCGGGGGTCTATATGGTGTGCCTGCTGTCCCCGCTTTATGAATACGCCCCCGGAGCGCGCGGCCTGGTCATCGTGATCGGCGCAGTAACCTCGCTGTTCGCCGCCACGATCGGCATGACCCAGAATGATATCAAGCGGGTGATCGCCTACTCGACCTGTTCTCAGCTCGGTTACATGTTCTTCGCCGCCGGCGTCGGCGCCTATCAGAGCGCCATGTTTCACCTCTTCACGCACGCGTTTTTCAAAGCCCTGCTCTTCTTGGGCGCGGGCAGCGTGATTCACGCCATGCATCACGAACAGGATATGCGCAAAATGGGTGGGCTGTGGCGGCTGATCCCGGTGACATTCCTGGTCATGACGGTCGGCACCATCGCCATCACCGGCCTCGGCATTCCCGGCGCTGAACTCGGCTTCGCCGGATTCTACTCCAAGGACTCGATCCTCGGGGCCGCCTTCGCCTCGGGCGTGGCGGGCCAGCCGCTCGGATATTTTGCCTGGGTGGTCGGCGTGTTCGTGGCCGGGCTGACCTCGTTTTACTCCTGGCGACTCATCTTCTTCACCTTCAATGGCCAGGCCCGGTGGAAACATGACGACCACGCGGGCGCGAACGGCGTCCACGCCAAAGAAACCCATGCGCATCCGGCGTCCCCGGCTGCGGGGGAGCATGCGAGCTCCGCCCAGATCGAGACCCACTCCGAACCCGACACCAATCCGGACCAGCATCATAGGCCCCATGAGAGTCCCCCGGTGATGCTGATCCCTCTGGCCGTATTGTCGGTCGGAGCGATCTTCTCGGGCGGAGTGTTATTTTACGCCTTCGTCGGTTCGGGCCAGGAGGCCTTCTGGAAGGGCGCGATCTTCACAGGCCCTCACAACCATGTGCTCGAAGCGGCCGAGCATGCTCCGCTGTGGGTCGGGCTCGCGCCCCTGATCGCCGCCATTTTAGGCTTAATCGTCGCCGCCTACATGTATCTCTGGCGCGAGGGCCTTGGCGCCCGGCTCGCCGCCCGCGGCGGTCCCCTCTACACCTTCTTCTACAACAAGTGGTTCTTCGACGAGCTTTACCAGGCGACCCTCGTCAAAGGCGCCAAGGCTCTCGGCGACCTGTTCTCGACAGTCGGCGACCAGAAGGTGATCGACGGCCTCGGACCCAATGGCGTCTCCTGGCTGGCGGGCCGGTTCGGCAAGGGCCTGGGTTGGCTCCAAAGCGGCTACATCTACACCTATGCATTCGTCATGTTGATCGGCGTCGCGGGTCTTTTGACCTTCGCCCTGATGGCGTGGGTAAGGTGAGGCGCGCAGTATGACTGGCATCCCTATCCTCTCGGCGATCACCTTTGCACCGCTGATCGGGATCCTTGCGATCCTGGTTCTTCGTGTTTTCGCTCAGCGGGGCGAACTTGAGGCGGTCAAGCGCAACTCACGCTGGATCGCGCTCTGGACCAGCCTCGCCACCCTGGCGCTTAGCATACTGATGGTTGCGGCATTTGACGCCTCCAATCCCAACTTCCAGTTCACTGAGATGCTGCCCTGGTTCGCCGGGGCCAGCTACAGGATGGGTGTCGACGGCATCAGTGTGCTGTTCGTACTGCTGACAGCATTTCTGATGCCCTTGTGCATCGCCGCCTCATGGAAATCTATCGAGGATCGTGTGGCGGAGTATATGATCGCCTTTCTGGTGCTCGAAATGACCATGATCGGGGTGTTCTGCACTCTGGATCTGATCCAGTTCTACATCTTCTTCGAGTTCGGACTGATTCCGATGTTTCTGATCATCGGCATATGGGGCGGCAAGAACCGGGTCTACGCGGCCTATAAATTCTTCCTCTACACCCTCTTGGGCAGCGTCCTGATGTTGGCGGCCATCCTCTACATGGCGTCGGTTGCAGGAACGACCTCGATCCCGGAACTTATGGCCTACAAGTTCGCGCCAGCGGTGCAGATCTGGTTATGGCTGGCCTTCTTCGCCTCGTTTGCGGTCAAGATGCCGATGTGGCCTGTGCACACCTGGCTTCCTGACGCTCACGTGGAAGCGCCCACAGCCGGATCGGTGATCCTGGCCGGGATCCTGCTGAAGATGGGCGGCTACGGCTTTCTTCGCTTTTCGCTGCCGATGTTTCCGCACGCTTCAAGCGTTTTTGCGCCCCTGGTGTTCGGCCTGAGCGTCATCGCGATCATTTATACATCCCTGGTCGCCTTCCGGCAGACCGACATCAAAAAGCTGATCGCGTATTCGTCAGTGGCGCACATGGGCTTTGTCACCATGGGCATCTTCTCCGGCAACCTCCTCGGCGTACAGGGGGCGATCTTCCAGATGATCAGCCACGGTCTGGTCTCCGGCGCGCTCTTTCTTTGTGTCGGCGTGGTCTATGACCGTATGCACACGCGGGAGATCGCCTTCTACGGGGGACTGGTCAACCGCATGCCCTGGTATGCGGCAGTGTTTATGCTGTTCACCATGGGCAATATCGGCCTTCCGGCCACCTCAGGCTTCGTGGGCGAGATCTTGACCATGACCGGCGTCTATGGCGCGAGCTGGGGCTCAGGCACCTGGACGGCGCTCTTTGCCGCGACGGGTGTGATTTTATCGGCCGTCTATGGTCTCAGCCTCTATCGCCGCGTTGTCTTCGGCGAGATCGTCAATCCCAAACTCGCCAGCATCACAGACCTCCACTGGCGCGAAGTGTGGATCTTCGCGCCGCTCATCCTCGGCACCCTGTCCCTCGGGATCTACCCGCACCTCGTCTTGGGTGTGACCCAAGCGGCTGCGGAGCGGCTCGTCGACGCTTGGCGCGCGTCGGCGGGAGGGTGATCGGCACAATGACTGCATCCAGCATGCTGCAGACCGCCGGCCCTGAGGTCATTATCGCCCTTGGAGCCCTTTCGCTTCTCGTATTCGGCGCCTTCCGTGGCGATCGCTCCACGGGCTTGGTCTCGGCGCTCTCGGGCCTCGTTCTGCTCGCCGGCGCGGTCGCTGCGGGCATAGCCCCGATGGGAACCCTGTTCCACGGCGCCTTCATCGCCGACCAGGCGACCGCCTTCTCCAAGGTCGCCATTTACCTTCTGAGCGCCGTGGCGATCTTTCTGGGCGAGCGGTGGCTCAACCGGCTGAAAGCCGGTCGCTTCGAATATCCGGTGCTGATCCTGCTGTCGGCCCTCGGCATGGGCATAATGGTTTCCGCCGGCGACCTCATCTCGCTCTATATTGGCGTCGAGCTGCAGTCCTTGGCGGCCTATGTGCTCTGCGCCTTCCGCCGTGACGACGGCAAGGCGTCGGAAGCGGCGCTGAAGTATTTTGTGCTGGGCTCCCTCGCTTCGGGGATCCTTCTCTATGGCGCGTCGCTGATCTATGGCTTCGCCGGCTCGACCCATTTTGCTGAGATTGCGCACGCTGTCCGAGGTTCCGCCGGAACGGGCGTCATCTTTGGGGTGGTGTTCCTGGCCTGTGGGCTGGCCTTCAAGGTTTCTGCGGCCCCGTTCCACATGTGGACGCCCGATGTCTATGAGGGGGCGCCGACGCCGGTTGTCGCCTTCATCGCCGCTGCGCCCAAGCTTGCGGCGCTTCTGGTCTTCGCCCGCGCCCTGCTCCAGGGATTCCCGGACGCGGTCGATCAATGGAGTCAGGTGATCGTCGCCATCGCCGCAATCTCCATGGCCGTAGGCGCCCTCGCCGGGCTGGTTCAACGCAACCTTAAGCGCCTTCTGGCCTATTCTTCGATCCTCAACATCGGTTATGCGCTTATGGCGCTCTCGACCGGGACTGCCCTCGGTCTCCAAGCCATGTTCGTCTTCATGGTGCTTTACATGGTGGACATCACCGGCTTCTTTGCGGCCCTGGCGGCGCTGTCGCGCGATGGACGACCGATGGAAAAAATCGAGGACTTCGCCGGGCTCTCGCAGGAGCGGCCGGCCTTGGCCATCGTCATAACTGTCTTATCCCTGTCGCTCCTCGGTCTTCCGCCGCTTTCAGGCTTCTGGGCCAAGTTCTACGTCTTTAAAGCGGCTCTTGCGTCCGGCCATTGGCAGATCGCCGTATTCGGCCTGGTGGCCAGCGTACCGGCCGCGTTCTACTACCTGCGCATCATCAAGACGATGTGGTTCGACGCTGGCGCCGGGCGCACCGATGCGCCGGCCCCCGACGCGCAGGCGGTGGCCGTGGTTTCAGCGGTATGGTCCCTGCCTCTGGTCTTGCTGGGCCTCGCCGCCCTTGACCCTCTAGCGCAGACGGCGGCGAAGGCGTTCGGACTCCAGTGACCATCTATGGGATCGATACGGGACTGGAGAGCATCCCCATCCTGGCGTTCGACGAGATCGACAGCACAAACGCTGAGGCCCGTCGGCGCGCGGACATGGGTGAGATCGGCCCGCTTTGGATCACCGGCGCGGTTCAAACCGCCGGACGGGGGCGCAGAGGGCGCGCCTGGGACACGTCGCGGGGCAATCTTGCGGCGACCCTTCTGGTGACGACCGACGAAGACCCAGCCAAGGCCGCGCAGCTGTCGTTTGTCGCCGCCTTCGCCATCCGTCACCTCGCGCGGCGCTACGTCCCGGAGGCCCTTGTCGGCTTTAAGTGGCCCAATGACGTGTTCGTCGATGGTCGAAAGCTCTCCGGAATTCTCATCGAATCCGGCCGGAGCGCCAGCGGCGCCTTATGGATGGCGATCGGCATAGGGGTGAACCTCCAGCATGCGCCAGAAAATCTGGACCGGCCGGCGACGTCTCTCGCCGCTCACCTGGCCGCCGGCGTCCTTCAGCCTCCGACGCCGGAGGAGGCCTTGGCCGTCCTCTCCGAGGCCTTCGTAAACCACGTTGCGGCATGGACCCGCTCAGGCTTTGAGCCGCTCCGCCAAGCCTGGCTTCAAAACGCCGTCGGCCTTGGCCAGCCCTGTGTGGCGCGCCTGGACCGGGAGACCGTCGAGGGCGTCGCGGAGGGGCTAGACCGGGACGGCGCTCTTCTGCTGCGCTTGGCGGACCGCTCTTTGCGCCGGATTTCCGCCGGCGACGTCTTTTTCCCTCAGGCGGCCTAGATGCTGCTCGCCATCGAACAGGGCAACACCAACACCTTATTCGCCGTACATGACGGTCACCAATGGGTGGCGCAGTGGCGCTCGGCGACGGAATCGACGCGGACGGCGGACGAGTACGCCGTTTGGCTGAGCCAGCTTCTGACCATGCAAGGGCTGGCTCTGGGCGCCTTGACCGGCTGCATTGTCTCCAGCGTCGTCCCCCAGTCCATTTTTAATCTGCGAAACCTGGCGCGGCGCTATTTGAAGGTCGAGCCCCTGGTCATTGGCGAAAATGCAGAGCTCGGTGTGCCGATCCGGATCGACAAACCCTCCGAGGCCGGCGCCGACCGCCTGGTCAACGCCATTGGCGCGCACGTGATGTACCCTGGCGATCTGATTGTCATCGACAGCGGCACTGCCACCACGTTTGACATCATCTCCGCCGACGGCGGTTTTGAGGGCGGCATCATTTCCCCAGGGATCAATCTGTCGATGCAGGCTCTGCACGAGGCCGCCGCCAAACTGCCGCGCGTCGCCATCCGCCGCCCAGAGGCCAATCATGTGATCGGCCGCGATACGGTAAACGCCATGCAGTCCGGTGTGTTCTGGGGCTACGTCGGCCTGATCGAAGGCCTTGTCGTGCGTATCAAGGCGGAGTGGGACCGGCCGATGACCGTGATCGCTACGGGCGGCGTCGCCTCTTTGTTCGAGGGGGCCACCGATAAAATCGACAAGTTCGATCCGGATCTCACCATCCGCGGCATGCTTGAAGTCTGGCGGCGGAACGGAGGAAGGCGGTCATGACACCCGCTCCAGACGATGAGCTCGTGTTTCTGCCCCTCGGCGGATCCAACGAGATCGGCATGAACTTCAACCTTTACGGTTATGGTCCGCCGGACGCGCGAAAGTGGATCGTGGTCGATCTTGGCGTCACCTTCGGCGACCTGACCACGCCCGGCGTCGAGATAATTTTGCCGGACCCAAGCTTTATCGAGGACTATGCTGACGACATTCTCGGCATCGTTCTGACGCATGCGCACGAGGATCATATTGGCGCGGTCGGCTGGCTCTGGGAGCGGATTCCTGCCCCCCTCTACGCCACGCCCTTCACCGCTTTTTTGCTCCGAGAGAAGCTGCGCGACGCCGGCATCCTCGACGAGGTCGACCTGACCGAAGTGCCTCTGGGCGGCAAGATTGTGCTGGGTCCATTTGAGATGGAGCTGATCACGCTCACCCACTCAATCCCAGAACCCAACGGACTGTCGATCAAGACCCCGCTTGGGACCATCCTGCACACCGGCGATTGGAAGATCGATCCTGACCCCTTGCTTGGCGCGCCCACCGACCAGGACGCCATTCGTCGGCTCGGGGACGCTGGGGTGCTGGCGATGGTCTGCGATTCGACCAATGTCTTTGTCGACGGTCGGGCGGGATCGGAAGCGGAGGTGCGCGACCGACTGAGCGCCTTGATCGCCGGACTGAAGGGCAAGATTGCGGTCGCCTGCTTCGCCTCCAACGTCGCGCGCATGGATACGACGATCCGAGCGGCCGAAGCGGCGGGGCGGCGGGTCTGCCTGGTCGGCCGATCGATGCACCGGATGGCGGCGGCTGCGCGCTCCGTCGGCCTTTTTGAGGGCGTGCAGCCGTTCATTTCGGATGCGGAGGCAGGCTTCTTCCCTCGGGATGCTGTGCTCTACTTATGCACCGGCAGCCAGGGCGAGCCGCGGGCGGCCCTGTCTCGCATTGCTTCGGGCGACCACAATCATGTCAGCCTCGGCAAGGGGGACCACTGCATCTTCTCATCGCGCGTGATCCCTGGAAACGAGGTCGCCATCCGCAATCTGCAAAACAAGCTCGCGGATCGTGGCGTGCGCCTCTACACCGAGCGCGACCATCCAGGGATCCACGTGTCAGGCCATCCGTGCCGGGACGAGCTCAAAGACATGTACCAGTGGGCGCGGCCGAAAATCGCTGTGCCGACCCACGGCGAGCGCCGACATCTTTTGGAGCACGCCGCCTTCGCCGCCGACCTGCAGGTTCCAGAACAGGTGAGCCCGCGCAATGGCGACATGGTTCGATTGGCGCCCGGACGCGCCATGATCATCGATGAAGTGCCCTCCGGCCGGCTCTATGTTGACGGCGGAAAGCTCACGGCCTCCGACGACGAGCCGCTGAAGGAACGACGCCACGCCGCGACGAACGGGGTCCTCATGGTGGCTGTCGCCATCGACGCCAAAGGACGGCTCTCGTCGGAGATCGAGGTGCGCTCGCTCGGCCTGCCAGGCGATGACGAAGAGCCGCTCGAGGCCTTGCTCGACCGGCTGGCCGACGCTGCGGAGGATGCCCTCAAGCGCCTGGACAAGGACGCGCGCGACGATGACGAACGGGTGGAACAGGCCGTCGCACGCGCCCTTAAGAAACTCAGCCAACGGATCTGGTCGCGCCGCCCCGTGGTCGAGACCCTGGTGGTGCGCATCTAAAACCGGCGCTGAGGCCGGTTCCAACCTTGGCCGGGGCTCAGGGCTTTGTCGCCGCCTTTGCCCCCAGATTGAGCAAATACGGCCCCAAGGTTCGGCGTCATCGGCGCCAAACCTATCGCATCCTCTGCCTGGCCGACCGCGTGGTTTGCATTGGCCATGGAGGCCGCGACCGGTATCTTGGATCCAAGGGGTTCATGACGCCGAGGGCGAAGCGGCTTTGGGTTAAAGTGTCGGCGGCCCAAGAGGCTGTGGGCATGCTCGGGAGAACGAACGGATATGACGTCAACAATGGGAAACCGGCTGAGACCATGATCGGCAAATTAAACCACGTCGGCGTTGCGACGCCGTCCATAGACGAAAGCGTGAAGCTTTATCGCGACCTGCTGGGCGCAAGCGACATCGGCGAAAAGTTTTCCATGCCAGATCAAGGCGTTTGGGTCTGTTTCGTCAATCTTCCGAACGCCCAGATTGAGCTGATCGAGCCTTACGACGACGCGTCGCCGATCAAGAATTTCCTAAAGTCCAACCCTGCAGGCGGTCAGCATCACGTCTGCTTTGAGGTTGACGACATCATCGCGGCCCGTGACGAAATGAAGGCCAAGGGGGCTCGGGTCCTTGGCACGGGCGAGCCGCGTATCGGCGCCCACGGCGTTCCGATCATCTTTCTGCATCCTAAGGATATGGGCGGTGTGCTCGTTGAGCTGATGCAGACGCCGGAGCACGCCCACTAAGCGGCCTCTTGGCGTCGCGGCGCCGCGGATCTGGATGTTGGAGCGGCGAAGGCGGTCTCAATCAGAGGACGCCCGAGCCGCCCTGGGCGCCTGAGCGCTGCGCCGTTAAAGCCGGATCGCGCTGCGGGCGCTCCGGAGCGGGATTTGATAGCATCGCTCGGCTTCTCCCCATCGAGGAGAAGGACTAGAAGCTGGCCCCATGGATCTTGTCTTCTCCATCTCCATCTATCTCGTCATCTGGTGGACCGTGCTGTTCGCCATCCTCCCGATCGGCGTGAAAAGCCATCACGAGGCCGGGATTGAGGTGCCTGGCGGCGGGGACCCGGCATCGCCCGTTGATCCGAAGCTGAAACAAAAATTCTTAACCACCACATGGGTTTCCGCCCTGATCTTCGGGCTGGTCTGGGTTTGCTTCACCTGTCACCTGATCAAACTGCCGACCTACTGAGGACACGCTTTCGCCTGGCTTCGTTGCCATGCCGAACCGGAGCGGGCTAAGAGCGAGCGCTCCGCTTAAGGAATCTGACCTGATGCGCCTATCGCGCTTTCTGCTCCCCGTCCTGAAAGAAACACCCTCGGAGGCGCAGATCGTTTCCCACAGGCTCATGCTGCGCGCGGGCATGCTGCGTCAGGAGGCGGCGGGGATCTATGCCTGGCTGCCCCTTGGATTTCGGGTCCTTAAGCGGATCGAGCAGATTGTGCGTGAGGAGATGGATCGCGCCGGAGCGGTCGAGATGCTCATGCCGACGCTTCAGCTGGCTGACCTTTGGCGCGAGTCGGGCCGCTACGACGCCTATGGCCCGGAGATGCTGCGGATCACCGACCGGCACGAGCGCCAGCTGCTTTATGGGCCGACCAACGAGGAGATGATCACAGAGATCTTCCGCGCCTATGTCAAAAGCTACAAGGCCTTGCCCCTCAACCTCTATCACATTCAGTGGAAGTTCCGCGATGAGCAGCGTCCGCGCTTTGGGGTGATGCGGGGGCGCGAGTTTCTGATGAAGGACGCCTATTCCTTCGATCTGGATGAGGCGGGCGCGCAGCGCTCCTATAAGCGGATGTTTGTCGCCTACCTTCGCACCTTCGCGCGCATGGGGCTGACCGCCATCCCCATGCGGGCGGAAACCGGGCCGATCGGAGGGGACCTCAGTCACGAATTCATCGTCCTGGCTGAGACCGGGGAGAGCGTGGTCTATTGCGACAAGCGGGTATTGGATCTGCCTATCCCGGATGAAACGGTCGACTATGCCGGCGATCTCACCTCGATCGTCGAAGAATGGGGCGGCCGCTATTACGCCGCCACCGAGGACGTCCACGACGCGGCGCTTTTCGAGCAGACCCCGGAGGACCAGCGCCTTCAGACCCGCGGGATCGAGGTTGGCCAGGTGTTCTATTTCGGGGAGAAGTACGCCATTCCGATGAAGGTCACGGTGACCAATCCCGACGGCGTGGAACGGCCGATTCACGGCGGCAGCTACGGCGTCGGCGTTTCACGCCTCCTTGGAGCCATCATCGAGGCCAGCCACGACGATGCAGGGATCATCTGGCCCGACGCCGTAGCGCCGTTCGGCGTCGGGATCGTCAACCTAAGGGTCGGCGACTCGGATGTGGATCTGGCCTGCGAGACCGCATACGCCCAGCTGCAAGCCGCCGGTCTGGACCCGCTTTACGACGACACGGACGAGAGGCCCGGGGGCAAGTTCGCCACGATGGATCTTATCGGCCTGCCTTGGCAGCTGATCATCGGCCCCAAGGGACTTAAGGAGGGGACCGTTGAGCTCAAGCGTCGGGCGACCGGTCAGAAGCGGAGTTTGCCGATCGCCGAGGCCCTTGCAGAGCTTATGGCCCGATGAGGCCTAAGCCTCGATGAACTCGGCGCTGAAGTCTAAGGGCGCAGGCCCCTTCGGACCGTGGGAACGCGCCCTGGCCATGCGCTACCTGAGGGCCCGCCGAAAACAGGGCGGCGTCACCCTGATCGCCATCATCGCGGTGGCCGGGATCGCCCTGACCGTGTTCGGCCTGGTCTCGATCATGAGCATCATGAACGGGTTTCGCTCCGACCTTCTTGGTCACATGCTGGGCTTTAATGGGTACATTTACGTCCAGGGCCCCGCGATCAACGGCCCGGGGCGGGACGTCATGATCTCGCGTATCCGCGCCATACCGGGAGTAACCCAGGCCGTGCCCAAGGTTGAGGCGCAAAGCGTGGCGATGGCCCACGGCCCCCTTTCCTTCGCCATCGTGCGCGGCATGCGTCCGGCGGACGTTCGCGCCACCCGGCTTGTATCGCAAAACCTGAAGTCGGGGACGTTGAAGGGGTTTGGGGAGGGCGACTACGGCGGCGACATGATCCTGGTCGGCTCAAAGCTCGCAGACACCCTCGGCGTCACCGCCGGCGACGACATCACCCTGGTCTCGCCCTCAGGCGGGGTTACGGCCTTCGGTTCGGCGCCGCGGAGCAAGACCTACACAATCGCCGCCACCTTCTCTGTGGGAGTTTCGGAATACGACCAAGCCTACATCTACATGCCGCTTGAACAGGCGCAGCTCTTCTTCGGTCGCGAAGGCGACATTGACGAAATCGAGATCAAGACCGAAGACCCGGACACCATCGACCGCCTCTTGCCTGAGATCAAACGGGCCGCCGGACCTGAGACGATGGTGAGCGACTGGCGTACGCGCAATAAGTCGTATTTCAACGCGCTTCAGGTCGAGCGCACGGCCATGCGGCTCATTCTGATGATCGTGGTCGCGATCGCCGCGTTGAATATCATCTCCGGCCTTGTGATGCTGGTGAAGAACAAGGGTCGGGATATCGCCATCCTGCGGACCATGGGCGCCGGGCGTCCGGCGATCCTCAGGATTTTTCTGATGGTTGGCGCAACCTTAGGCCTTGTCGGCACCGTGCTTGGGGTCGCTTCGGCCTTGGTGTTCTGCACCTTCATCGAGCCGATCCAACAGGCGCTCAATCGGTTGACCGGGGTGAACACCTTCTCATCGGATGTCTATCTGCTCTCCCGCATCCCCGCCAAGATCGACTGGCCGGAGGTCGGTGTCATCGTCATTTTCTCAGTGGTGATGAGTCTGCTTTGGGCCCTGTTCCCCGCCCTGCACGCCTCGCGCCTCGATCCGGTGGAGGCGCTCCGGTATGAGTGAGCCGTCACGTGCGGCGGTGCTGTCCTTGCGCGGGGTTGGCCGCACCTACACCCTCGGGGACGGCGGCGGTCTGGAAGTGCTGAAGGACGTCAATCTCGATGTCCACCCAGGGGAGATCGTCGGTCTGATCGGCCCGTCCGGTTCGGGTAAATCGTCTCTGCTGCACGCCGCCGGATTGCTCGAGCGGCCGACCACAGGACGGGTGATCCTCGATGGCGTCGACGGATCCACCGTCAATGAGGCCGGGCGCACAAAGCTGAGGCTCAGTCTGATCGGCTTTGTCTATCAATTTCACCATCTGTTGCCGGAGTTTTCCGCGATCGACAACGTCGCGCTTCCCCTCAGGATCTCTGGTCTTGGCAAGGCCGACGCAAGAACGCGGGCGAAGGCATTGCTGACAGAACTTGGGCTTGGCGAACGGCTTGAGCACCAGCCGGGACAGCTCTCGGGCGGAGAACAACAAAGGGTTGCGATCGCGCGGGCGCTCGCCAACCAACCGCGGCTGATCCTGGCCGACGAGCCTACGGGCAACCTCGATCCTGCCACATCAGCGACGGTGTTCCAGAGCCTGTTCGACCTCGTCCGCCACCAGGGCGTCGCAGCGCTGATCGCCACACACAACATGGAGCTGGCCAGCTATATGGATCGGGTCTTCGCCCTAAAAGAGGGCCAGCTCCTCGAACAGAGGTGAGCGAAGGCCATCAGGGCAAAGGGTAGGGCAGGGCGTCGCCGCGTCGGTGTTGAGCCGGTTCGGCGCAAATCGACCGGATTCGGGCGACGATCCGCCCCATCGCCGATGAAGCGGAGGGTCTGACTTTAGGCCTTATGCGTTTCGCGCCAGGTCTTTAGGGCGGCCAGCATGGTGGCCACGTGCTTGGAGGCGTCGAGGGCGGAATAGGTCGCGATCACCTTGCCGTCCGGCGCCACCAGGAACGACGTCCGATTGGACGGATGGTCCATCTTCATCATCAGGGAGGCGCCCGGCATGCTGAGCGCGACGTCATACTTGGCGATGACATCGCCCTTGGGGTCGGCGGCGACCGGGAATTTGGAGGCGCAGTCCTTGGTGGAGAAGTCTTCGAGAACCTTGATGTTGTCACCGGATACGCCGATCACGGTTGCGCCGAGCGCTTTGAAGTTATCGATGTTCTCCGCAAACTCATGGGCTTCGGCCGAACACCCTGAGGTGAAGGCCTTGGGATAAAAGTAGACCACGGTCGGACCCTTCTTCAGCGCTGACGCGAGGTCGAAGGTGAAATCCTTGCCGCCAAGGGCGGCGGGAAGGGTAAACTCCGGCGCGGTGGCGCCCGGAGCCAGGGCGGCCGAAGCGGGAACCGTAAATAGGGCGCTAAGCGCGAGGCCGGCGAGGAGGCGTTTCATCGGTTTGGTCTCTTGGTTTAGGGACGAGCTTATTAACACGGCTGACGCTGCCGGTAACCACCGGACATCGCCCTTGAGCGTCAAAGCGCGCGAGGCGTGTTGACTTAGAACAAAACAAGAATAAATGTACGGGAACAAAGGGGCAACGAAGGGTTATTCCATGTTTCGGTTGGTGCGTGACTCAATGGCGCTTGCGTCGGTCGGCGGGTTGGTCTGGATGGTCGCCCTGGCGGCCCAGATGGTGGGCTGACGATTCGCACGGAGGCCCGGATGGAGCTCAACGAGACCTTCGTCCATCTGAGGGTCCGTTCTGCTTATTCGCTCCTCGAAGGCGCGATCCGCGCGGGGGAGATTTCCGGGCTCGCCGCCAAAGCTGGAATGCCAGCGGTAGGGATTTGCGACCGCGCTAATCTATTTGGCGCTCTGGAGTTTTCTCAATACACCAAAGATGCCGGCGTACAGCCGATCGTCGGTTGCGCCCTGCCTGTGAGCGGAATCGGCGGCGTTGGGCCCGGCCGGTGGGCGAGGGCCGCGACCGTGCCCCTGTTCGCCCAGAGCGAAGAGGGTTGGCTCAATCTGATGGCGCTGTCGTCGCAGGCCTATGTCGAGGCCAACGGCGGCGAGCCCAGGGTGTCCTGGGCGCAGGTTGTGGAGCGCAGCGCGGGGCTTATCCTGCTTTCAGGCGGCCCGGACGGGCCTGTCGACCCTCTGTTCGCAACGGGCAAGGCGGATGAGGCGCAGGCGGCGCTCGAACTCATGCGCAACGCCTTCGGCGACCGTTTTTATGTGGAGCTTCAGCGTCACGGTCTTTCGCGCGAGGCGCGCGCCGAACCCGGCCTTGTCGCCTACGCCTATGCGGCTGACGTGCCGCTTGTCGCCACCAACGACGCCTATTTCGCAGAACGGGATATGCACCGGGCCCACGAAGCGCTCCTTTGCATCGCCGACGGCAGTTATCTCGGCCAGGACGACCGTCGGAGGGTGACGCCGGAGCACGCGTTCAAGTCCGCCATGGCTATGCGCCAAACCTTCGCGGATCTACCAGAAGCGTGCGACGCCACCCTGGAGATCGCCTGCCGCTGCGCCTTTCTGGTCGCCAAACGATCGCCGCTCCTCCCGAGCTTTCCCACCGAAGGCGGCCGATCCGAAGCCGACGAGCTCGCACACCAGGCGCGCCTCGGTCTCAAGCTGCGGATGACCAAGGGCCAGGCCAACACTGCGCCGGCGGAGCATTACGAAGCGCGATTGGAGTTGGAGCTCGGGATCATCGCCCAGATGGGTTTCCCGGGATACTTTCTGATCGTGTCCGACTTCATCAAGTGGTCGAAGGCGCAAGGCATTCCGGTCGGCCCTGGCCGTGGATCGGGCGCGGGCTCTCTTGTGGCCTATGCGTTGACCATTACGAACCTTGATCCTCTGCAATACGGACTGCTGTTCGAGCGCTTTTTGAACCCCGAACGGGTGTCTATGCCGGACTTCGACATCGACTTCTGCCAGGAGCGGCGCGAGGAGGTTATCGCCTACGTCCAGCAGCGCTATGGGCGCGACCGTGTCGCCCAAATCATCACCTTCGGCACCTTGCAAGCCCGAGCGGTGTTGCGGGACGTCGGACGGGTCATGCAGCTGCCCTTAGGTCTCGTCGACCGTCTCGCGAAAATGGTGCCGGCAAACCCTGCCAATCCCGTCACGCTCGCCCAGGCGATCGCCACCGAGCCAAGGCTGAAGGCCGCCCGCGACGAAGACGCGTCGGTGGCTGAACTCCTGGAAATCGCCTTACGGCTCGAGGGATTGTTCCGCAACGCCTCGACCCACGCTGCAGGCGTGGTCATCGGCGACCGTCCATTGACCGAGCTTACCCCGCTCTACCGCGATCCGCGCTCGGAGCTGCCTGCGACACAGTTCAATATGAAATGGGTCGAGAACGCCGGCCTGGTGAAGTTCGACTTTCTTGGACTCAAGACGTTGACCGTCATTGATCGGGCGATGAAACATCTCCTGAAGCGGGGCGCTGGGATCGACCTGGCGTCGCTTCCCCTCGATGATCCCAAAACCTATGAGCTCATGGGCAATGCCCTTACGGTCGGCGTATTCCAGTTCGAAGGCCAGGGCATGCGCGACACGCTTCGCCAGCTCAAGCCAAACTGTATCGAGGACGTAACCGCCATCGGCGCCCTCTACCGGCCTGGCCCCATGGACAACATCCCGGCCTTCATCGACTGCAAGTTCGGCCGCAAGCCGATCGATACCCTGCACCCGACCCTGGCGCCGGTGCTGAACGAGACCTACGGCATCATCGTCTATCAGGAACAGGTGATGCAGATCGCCCAAATCCTGGCCGGCTACAGCCTCGGCGAAGCCGACCTGCTTCGCCGCGCCATGGGTAAGAAGAAAAAGGAGGAGATGGAGCAGCAGCGGGCGCGCTTTATCTCCGGCGCTGAACTCAACGGCATTCCGGCCGCTCAATCGGGGGCCATCTTCGACCTCGTCGACAAGTTCGCCGGCTACGGCTTCAACAAGTCCCACGCGGCCGCCTACGCCGTCGTCAGCTATCAAACCGCCTGGCTAAAGGCGAACGCGCCGGTCGAGTTCTTCGCCGCGTCCATGAGCCTTGATATCGCCAATACCGACAAGCTGTCGGTCTTCTATCAGGACGCCAAACGCTTTGGGGTGAAGATCCTGCCGCCGGACATCAATCGCTCTTCGGCGGACTTTGACGTGGCGGATGGCGAGGTGCTCTACGCCCTCGGCGCCGTCCGCAACGTGGGTCTGCAGGCTATGGAACATGTGATCGAGGTGCGCCAGACGGGCGGGGCCTTCTTCGACCTGTTTGATTTCCTGGAGCGGATCGATCCTCGGGCTGTCAACAAGCGCGCCCTCGAGAATCTGGCGCGCGCAGGCGCCTTCGATAGGATCCATCCCAATCGCGCCCAGATTGTCGCCGCCGCCGACTCCCTGATCGCCTATGCGCAATCTCAGGCGGCGGATCGCGACGGCGGTCAGGCGAGTCTGTTTGGCGACGCCTCGGCCGGAAGGCCCAAGCTGCCCCAGGTGGAGCGGTGGACGAGCGCCGACCAGCTTGATGAGGAGCTGGCCGCAGTCGGCTTTTATCTCTCTGGCCATCCTCTGGAGGATCTTCTTCCGGCGCTCCGCAAGCGCCGCACCGTCCTCTATCTTGAGGCCGTCCAGAGGGCCCAGGAGGGTGAAGAGATCATGCGCATGGCGGGGGTGGTGCGGCGTCGTCAGGAGCGCAATTCCCAGTCCGGTGAAAAGTTCGCCTTCGTCACCCTGAGCGACCCCACCGGAGAGTATGATGTGCTGTTCTCCGGCGAGGCCCTGCGCCGCTGTCGCGAGGTGTTGGAGCCCGGCAAGGCGGTGATGATCAAGGCCCGCGCCAAGGGCAAGGACGGCGAGGTCCGCTTCTTCGGCGACGACGCCGAGCCGGTCGATCGCAGCCTGGACGCCATCACCCCCGGCCTGCGCGTGCACCTGGCCGGCGGACCGGACGATGTCGGCGCCTTCGCCAGCCGGCTGCATCGGGGGAGGGGGGACAAGGGCGGAGAGGTGACCGTGGTGGCCAGCCTGTCCGGCGGCCGAGAAGTCGAGGTGCGCCTGCCCGGCCGCTTCAGTCTGGACGCCGCCCTCCGCGGCGCCCTGAAATCCGCGCCGGGGGTTATGCACCTCGAGGAAGTGTAGGGGCTCATTCGCCCAGCGTCTCCAAATGCCCGCTCATCCCGCGGGGATGAGCGGACAAATTTCTGATCTGCCGCAAGGATTCAATCAGCTCCTTTAAATTCCTCTTCACACCCTCTTCCCAAGCCCGCGCCGTTCGCCTATATCCCGCATTCCACGAAAAAGCCGATTCTCCCCCGACGCGATTTTCGGGACGATGGCCGGTTGTTTCGCGCGTTTATGCTTCGAGGCTTGGCCATAGCCCTTAGGCCCTGCGAGGAAGCGCCTCCCACGAAAGTGGAGGCTCCGGCGTCCGGCGCTCATCTGAGTGTCGAAGGGTGGCGCAGGACCGATCAACGCCCGGTAAACATCCGGGTCCGGCGCGGCCTCAAGGTCCGCCGGTGCGCAGGGAACCATAGATGACCCAGTCCTTCACCGGCAAGAAGCGGATCCGCAAGTCATTTGGCCGCATCCCCGAAGCCGTGCAGATGCCGAACCTGATCGAGGTTCAGCGCTCCTCCTACGAGCAGTTTCTTCAGCGCGAGGTGCGCTCAGGCGAGCGGAAGGACGAGGGCATCGAGGCGGTGTTCAAGTCGGTGTTCCCGATTAAGGACTTCAACGAACGCGCTGTGCTCGAATACGTATCCTACGAGTTTGAGGATCCTAAGTACGACGTCGAGGAATGCATCCAGCGCGACATGACCTATGCCGCCCCGCTGAAGGTCAAGCTGCGCCTGATCGTGTTCGAGAACGACGAAGAGACCGGAGCGCGATCGGTCAAGGATATCAAGGAGCAGGACGTCTATATGGGGGACATCCCCCTGATGACCGAAAAGGGCACCTTCATCGTCAACGGCACCGAACGGGTCATCGTCTCTCAGATGCACCGCTCTCCGGGCGTGTTCTTCGATCACGACAAGGGTAAGACGCACGCATCGGGCAAGCTTCTGTTCGCCGCCCGCGTGATCCCCTACCGCGGCTCCTGGCTCGACTTCGAGTTCGACGCCAAAGATGTGGTCTATGTGCGGATCGACCGTCGCCGCAAGCTCCCGGCCACCACCTTCCTTTACGCCCTCGGCATGGACGGCGAGGAGATTCTCACCACCTTCTACGACACGACCGGCTTTGAAAAACGCCCGGGCGGCTGGGCCACCGAATATCGTCCCGACCGCTGGCGCGGCGTGAAGCCTGACTTTCCTTTGATCGACGCCGAAACCGGCGAGGAAGTCGCCAAGGCCGGTGAGAAGATCGCCGCCCGCACCGCCAAGCGCTTGGCGGATAACGGCCTTAAGACTTTGCTGCTGGCGCCTGACGCCCTGATCGGCCGCTTCCTTGCCCGCGATGCGGTCAATATGCAGACCGGCGAGATCTACGCGGAGGCCGGCGACGAACTCGATTCCACCTCAATCGCCGTCTTGGAGGAGCAGGGCTTCACCACCATTGAGGCGCTCGACATCGATCACGTCACGGTGGGCGCCTATATCCGCAACACCCTGCGCGTCGATAAGAACTCGATGCGCGAGGATGCGCTGTTCGACATCTACCGGGTCATGCGTCCAGGCGAGCCGCCTACGGTGGAAGCCGCGGAGGCCATGTTCCGCAGTTTGTTCTTCGATAGCGAGCGGTACGATCTGTCATCGGTCGGCCGCGTGAAGATGAACATGCGCCTTGAGCAGGACACCGCGGACGATATCCGGGTGATCCGCAAGGAAGACGTCCTTGAAGTTCTGAAGGTCTTAGTGGGGCTGCGCGACGGCCGCGGAGAGATCGACGACATCGACAACCTCGGCAATCGCCGGGTTCGCTCGGTGGGCGAACTGCTTGAAAACCAGTACCGCGTGGGACTGCTGCGCATGGAGCGGGCGATTAAGGAGCGGATGAGCTCGGTCGATATCGACACGGTCATGCCGCACGACCTGATCAACGCCAAGCCTGCGGCCGCGGCGGTGCGCGAGTTCTTCGGCTCCTCGCAGCTCAGCCAGTTTATGGACCAGACCAATCCCTTGTCCGAGATTACACACAAGCGCCGGCTTTCGGCGCTCGGACCGGGCGGTCTGACGCGCGAGCGCGCCGGCTTTGAAGTCCGAGACGTGCACCCGACCCACTATGGCCGGATCTGCCCGATCGAGACGCCGGAAGGCCCGAACATCGGGCTGATCAACTCCCTGGCCACCCACGCGCGGGTCAATAAATACGGCTTCATCGAAAGCCCCTATCGGCGCTTCATCGACGGCAAGGCCTCTGAGGAGGTGGTCTATCTGTCGGCCATGGAAGAGGCCAAGCACGTCATCGCCCAGGCCAATATCAAGCTGATCGACGGCCGCATCGCCGAAGACATCGTCCCCGGCCGGGTTAATGGCGAGCCGGGCCTGCAGATCTCGTCCACGGTCGACATGATGGACGTGTCGCCCAAGCAGGTGGTGTCGGTGGCCGCGGCCCTGATCCCATTCCTGGAGAACGACGACGCCAACCGGGCCTTGATGGGCGCCAACATGCAACGCCAGGCCGTGCCGCTGGTGCGGACGGACGCGCCCCTGGTCGGCACCGGCATGGAGGCGGTGGTGGCCCGCGACAGCGGCGCGACCGTGGTGGCCCGACGCGAAGGCGTGGTGGAGCAAATCGATGGAACTCGGATTGTGATCCGGGCGACTGCCGAGACCGATCCCAATAAGCCTGGAGTCGACATCTACCGTCTCTCCAAGTTCCAGCGTTCGAACCAGAACACCTGCATCAACCAGCGTCCGCTCGTTCGGGTGGGAGACCGGATCAAGGCGGGCGATATCATCGCTGACGGCCCCTCGACCGACCTTGGCGAACTCGCCCTCGGCCGCAACGCTCTGGTCGCCTTCATGCCGTGGAACGGCTACAACTTCGAAGATTCCATTCTGATCTCTGAGCGGATCGTGTCCGACGATGTCTTCACCTCGATTCACATCGAGGAGTTCGAGGTCATGGCGCGCGACACCAAGCTGGGTCCCGAAGAGATCACCCGCGACATCCCCAATGTCGGCGAGGAAGCGCTCCGCAACCTTGACGAAGCCGGCATCGTCGCGATCGGCGCTGAAGTCCAGCCTGGCGACATCCTCGTCGGCAAGGTGACGCCCAAGGGCGAGAGCCCGATGACACCAGAAGAAAAGCTGCTGCGCGCCATCTTCGGGGAGAAGGCGTCAGACGTCCGCGATACATCCCTGCGCCTGCCGCCTGGCGTGGCCGGCACCATCGTCGAAGTGCGGGTGTTCAACCGGCACGGCGTCGACAAGGATGAGCGCGCCTTGGCGATAGAACGCGAAGAAATCGAGCGTCTCGGCAAGGACCGCGACGACGAATTCGCGATTTTGAACCGCAACATGACCGGCCGTCTGCGTGAGCTTCTGACCGGCAAGAACGCCGTCTCGGGGCCCAAGGGCCTTGGCCGCGGCGAGATCACCGCCGACAAACTGGCTGAAATCTCTCCAGGTCTCTGGTGGCAGATCGCCCTCGACGATGAAAAGGCGATGGGTGAGCTCGAAGCGCTCCGTCGTCAGTTCGATGACGCCCGCAAGCGCCTTGATCGTCGCTTCGAGGACAAGGTCGACAAGCTTCAGCGCGGCGACGAGCTTCCGCCTGGCGTGATGAAGATGGTCAAGGTTTTCGTCGCTGTGAAGCGCAAGCTGCAGCCCGGCGACAAGATGGCCGGTCGTCATGGAAACAAGGGCGTGATCTCGCGGATCCTGCCTTTGGAGGACATGCCGCACCTTGAGGATGGCACCCCCGTCGACCTCGTGTTGAACCCCCTTGGCGTGCCGTCGCGGATGAACGTCGGCCAGATCTTCGAGACCCACCTTGGTTGGGCGTCAGCCGGCCTTGGCCGGCAGATCACCAAGCTGATGGAGGATTGGCAGCGCGGCGGTCAGCGTCAGGCTCTGGTCGATCGCCTTACCGAGATCTACGGCAAAGACGAGGAGCTGCCTGAGACCGACGAGGATTTGCTCGAGCTCGCCCGCAATCTTGGCAAGGGCGTGCCCATGGCGACGCCCGTGTTCGACGGCGCGCACATCTCCGACATCGAGAACCTCTTGGAAGAAGCGGGCCTCAACCGTTCGGGCCAAGTCACCCTCTATGACGGTCAGTCCGGCGAAGCGTTCAAGCGTCCGGTCACGGTGGGGTATATCTATATGCTCAAGCTGCACCACCTCGTGGACGACAAGATCCACGCACGCTCGATCGGTCCCTACTCCCTGGTCACTCAACAGCCGCTCGGGGGCAAGGCGCAGTTCGGGGGCCAGCGCTTTGGAGAAATGGAGGTGTGGGCCCTCGAAGCCTATGGCGCCGCCTACACCCTTCAGGAAATGCTGACCGTGAAGTCGGACGACGTCGCCGGACGAACCAAGGTCTACGAGGCGATCGTCCGCGGCGACGACAGTTTCGAGGCGGGCATCCCCGAGAGCTTCAATGTGCTCGTTAAGGAAATGCGGTCCTTGGGCCTGAACGTCGAGTTGGAGAACTCATAGCCCCCGTCATCCCCCGGCCGCTCATAGGACCGGGGGACCTGAGCGAGGTCGCCGCCATGGCGGCCTTGTCTTGGATCGCCAGGCCTAGCCTGGCGACGACGATGGAAGAGATTTTGAGCGGGTGCGTCCCGCAGAAGGACACGAGATGAACCAGGAAATCCTGAACATCTTCAACCAGGCCCCGGTGGCCCCGACGTTCGACCAGATCCGGATCGCCTTGGCGTCGCCAGAAAAGATCCGCTCGTGGTCATTCGGCGAGATCAAGAAGCCGGAGACGATCAACTACCGCACATTCAAGCCCGAGCGCGACGGGCTGTTCTGCGCTCGAATCTTCGGACCGACCAAGGACTACGAGTGCCTGTGCGGCAAGTACAAGCGCATGAAGTACAAGGGCATTATCTGCGAGAAGTGCGGGGTTGAAGTAACCCTCGCCCGCGTTCGGCGTGAGCGCATGGGCCACATCGAGCTGGCCTCTCCGGTCGCCCATATCTGGTTTTTGAAGTCGTTGCCGAGCCGCATTGCGATGATGCTCGACATGCCCCTGAAGGACATCGAGCGGGTGCTCTACTTTGAGCACTATATCGTCACTGAGCCTGGCCTCACGCCCCTGAAGCAGCACCAGCTGTTGTCGGAAGACGATTTCATGCGCGCCCAGGACGAGTACGGCGACGACAGCTTCACCGCTGAAATCGGCGCCGAGGCGGTTCAGGGCCTTCTGAAGGCCATCGACCTGCCGAAGGAAGCCGAAAAACTGCGTCAGGATCTGCTCGAAACCTCCTCGGAGATGAAGCAGAAGAAGTATTCCAAGCGTCTCAAGATCATTGAAGCCTTTATCGAAAGCGGCAATCGCCCCGAGTGGATGATCCTGACCGTGGTGCCGGTGATCCCGCCGGAGCTGCGTCCCTTGGTGCCCCTCGATGGCGGCCGCTTCGCCACCTCCGATTTGAACGACCTTTATCGCCGCGTGATCAATCGGAACAACCGCCTGAAGCGGCTGATCGAGCTGCGCGCTCCGGACATTATTATCCGCAACGAGAAGCGGATGCTGCAGGAGGCGGTCGACGCCCTGTTCGACAACGGCCGGCGCGGCCGGGTCATCACCGGTGCAAACAAGCGTCCGTTGAAGTCGCTTGCCGACATGCTGAAGGGCAAACAAGGCCGCTTCCGCCAGAATCTGCTTGGCAAGCGCGTCGACTACTCAGGCCGATCGGTGATCGTGGTCGGGCCTGAACTCAAGCTTCATGAGTGCGGCCTTCCCAAGAAGATGGCGCTCGAGCTGTTCAAGCCGTTCATCTATGCGCGGCTCGACGCCAAGGGGCTGTCCGGCACAGTGAAACAGTCCAAGCGCATGGTCGAACGCGAGCAGCCCCAGGTCTGGGATGTGCTCGAAGAGGTGATCCGCGAACACCCGGTGCTGTTGAACAGAGCCCCAACCCTGCACCGTCTTGGCATTCAGGCCTTCGAACCGAAGCTGATTGAAGGCAAGGCGATCCAGCTGCACCCCTTGGTCTGCACCGCCTTCAACGCCGACTTCGACGGCGACCAGATGGCCGTGCACGTGCCGCTCTCCCTGGAAGCCCAGCTGGAAGCGCGCGTCTTGATGATGTCGACCAACAACATCCTCTCCCCCGCAAACGGTCGTCCGATCATCGAACCGTCCCAGGACATCGTGCTGGGGCTCTATTATCTCTCGATAGCGAAGGACAACGAGCCTGGCGAGGGCAAGGCCTTCTTCGACGCCGGAGAGATCGAGTCGGCCCTGGCCGCCGAGGTCGTCACCCTGCACTCGAAGATCAAGGCGCGGTTCACCGAGATGACGCCCGAAGGGGAGGTCAAGACCAAACTGATCGACACGACCCCGGGCCGGATGAAGGTTGCGGCCCTCCTGCCGCACCATCAGCAGCTCGGCCACCGCCTCATCGAGAAGCCCCTGACCAAGAAGGAGATCGGCAACCTGATCGATCAGGTCTACCGGCACTGCGGTCAGAAGGCGACGGTGATCTTCGCCGACCAGATGATGGCTTTGGGCTTCCGCGAAGCGGTGCGCGCCGGCATCTCGTTCGGCAAGGACGACGTCGTCATTCCGGCCCGCAAAGAGGCCCTGGTCAGCGAGACCCGTAAGCTCGTGGAAGAATACGAGCAGCAGTACGCCGACGGCCTGATTACCAAGGGCGAGAAGTACAACAAGGTCGTCGACGCTTGGGCCAAAGCGACCGACCGGGTCGCCGACGAGATGATGGGCGAAATCTCCCAGCGTCAGAAGGGACCTGATGGTCGCGAACTGGAGATCAACTCCATTTACATGATGGCCCACTCCGGCGCCCGGGGCTCGCAAGCCCAGATGAAGCAGCTTGGCGGGATGCGCGGCCTCATGGCCAAGCCGTCTGGCGAGATCATCGAGACGCCGATCATCTCGAACTTCAAAGAGGGTCTGACCGTGCTGGAGTACTTCAACTCCACCCACGGCGCCCGAAAGGGCCTGGCCGACACGGCGCTGAAGACGGCGAACTCCGGCTATCTAACCCGCCGTTTGGTGGACGTGGCTCAAGACTGCATCATCACAGAAGAAGACTGCGGCACGACGCGGGGCATCACGCTTCGCGCCGTGGTGGAGGGCGGCGATGTCCTCGTGTCGCTCGGACAGCGTATTCTTGGCCGAACCACGGCGGAGGATATCAAGGACATCACAACGGGCGATCTGATTATTCCGGCCGACACCTATCTTACCGAAGACCTGATCGACGAGGTCGAGCGCGCTGGCATCCAGTCGGTGAAGGTGCGCTCGCCGCTTATCTGTGAGGCCAAGGTCGGGATCTGCGGCGCATGTTACGGCCGCGACCTGGCGCGGGGCACGCCGGTCAATATCGGCGAAGCTGTGGGCGTCATCGCCGCTCAGTCGATCGGCGAGCCGGGCACCCAGCTGACGATGCGGACCTTCCGCATCGGCGGCATCGCCCAGGTGGCCGAACAGTCCTTCGCTGAGTCCGCCAACACGGGCGTGGTGAAGTTCGTCGGCGGATCGACCGTGCAGGCGGCAAACGGTGAGTTTGTGGTGATGGCCCGCAACATGCAGATCGTCGTTCAGGTCGACGGTAAGGATCGCGAATCGTATAAGTTGCCTTACGGATCGCGCCTGAAGATCAAGGACGGCGCCGATGTCAAACGCGGCACCCGCCTTGCGGAATGGGATCCTTACACCACGCCCATCATCACCGAGGTCGGGGGCAAGGTTCGGTTCGAGGATCTCGTCGACGGCATGTCGATCCGTGAAGAGGTCGACGAAGCCACCGGCATCACCAACCGCGTGGTGGCCGATTGGCGCGCTACGCCGAAAGCCACGGACTTGCGTCCGGCCATGGCGGTCCTGGACGCCGACGGCAAGTACCGCAAGCTCGCCAGTGGCTCAGACGCGCGTTATCCCCTGCCGGCAGGCGCGATCCTCTCGGTCGGCGACGGCGATGAGGTGAAGCCCGGCGACGTTCTAGCCCGTATCCCGACCGAGAGCGCCAAGACTCGCGATATCACAGGCGGTCTTCCGCGGGTGGCGGAACTGTTTGAGGCGCGCCGGCCGAAGGACTGCGCGGTCATCGCCGAGATGTCCGGCCGCGTCGAGTTCGGCAAGGATTACAAGAACAAGCGCCGCATCAAAATCACGCCGGAGGGTGATGACGCAGAGGCGGTCGAGTTCCTGATTCCGAAGGGCAAGCACATCGCCGTGCACGATGGCGATCATGTTGTTAAGGGCGAATACCTGATCGACGGCTCGCCGGATCCGCATGACTTGCTGCGGATCCAGGGGGTCGAAGCCTTGGCCGAGTACCTGGTCAACGAAATTCAGGAAGTCTACCGCCTGCAGGGCGTGCCGATCAACGACAAGCATATCGAAACCATCGTCCGTCAGATGCTGCAGAAGGTCGAGATCCTGGAGCCTGGCGATACCGGTCTGATCAAGGGCGACGCCCTCGATAAGCCTGAGGTTGAAGAAGAAAATGCGAAGGCCGAAGCGCGCGGCGGTCGCCCAGCCATCACCCAGGCGGTGCTGCTCGGCATTACCAAGGCCTCGCTGCAGACCCGCTCGTTCATCTCCGCGGCGTCCTTCCAAGAGACCACGAGGGTCCTCACGGACGCCTCGGTGCATGGAAAGGTCGACACACTGGAGGGCCTGAAGGAAAACGTGATTGTCGGCCGGCTGATCCCGGCGGGCACCGGCGCCTACCTTCGGACCATGCAGCGCGTCGCCGCCAAGCGCGATGAAGTGCTGACCGCGAGCCGAGAAGCGGCGGCCGAGCTTGAAGCCTTCCCGGCGGACCTCGCCGAGCAGGTCGCGAGCGCGGAGCGGGCCCCAGCGGCCGAATAGGCCTCTCTAACCTGTCGAGTCCGACGGCCCAGGAGCGATCCTGGGCCGTCGCTTTATCGTCGCCAAGGTTGACGATGCGCCTGCCCCCGGGGGGCTCTGTCGCGCCCGATCTGGCGTCTCACGCTGATCCTTCTCTTAGGTCGACAGCCTCCGGACTCTGCGCCACCATCCCTTGGGTCGCGCAGGCTCGATCCCCGCTGATCGAGAGCGATGAAACCGGATGAAGACGTCTTAGGTCTCCTCGATCATCGGCTCGCCCAAGCCTGTCGGCGCCGCCCGAGCAGCGTTGACCGGTTTGGCGGGCGTTCAAACCCCCTGGTTTAAGGGCGACGTCGCGTTCCTTAGCAGCCCATGGCGCGCCTGGCCGCCGCCACCAGCGCCTGATCGGTCTCAGCGTGTTCGGCGAGGGCGAAGCCAAGGCGGTCCAGCTTTGGCGCGGCCAGCCTCGGTGAGGATTTGCGGCTGAAGGACCCATGCACCTCATGAACGCCTGTGTGGTCGACCAGGACCCTGAGGTTCGCCGCGGTGACCCCTGAACCTGCCATCACCGAAATTCTGCCGCCGGCGCGTGCAACAAGCTCGCGTAGCTGATCCCTGCCCTCGATCGCAGTAGGCCTGCCTCCCGAGCTCAGAACCCGCTCGAACCCAAGCTCGACCGCCGTCTCCAGCGCGGCGGCGAGGTCCGGCGCCAGGTCGAAGGCGCGGTGTAGGGTAAGGCCGAGGCCCTCGGCGTGGGCCACAAGCCCGGCAAGGGCGTCAGCATCGAGTTCGCCGCGCGCATGACTGACGCCGAGCGCGACGCCGGCGAGCCCCGCCTCTCGCGCCGCATCGATATCGGCGCGCATGACGTCGATCTCTTGGGGGCTGAAACAGAAGTCGCCAGGTCTTGGACGGATCATGGCGTAGCTGGGTTTTGCACGCGTCGCGGCCAGGCGCATAAACCCAGGAGAAGGGGTGAGCCCGGAGAGGGTTAAGGCCGAGCAGAGTTCGATCCGGTCAGCGCCGCCATCGATAGCGGCTTGCAGGCCGGCCGGGTCGTCAACACAGACTTCCAGCAGATAGCCTCCCAGGATCATAGCAAACAGTCCTCGCTTGAGATTGGTCCGCCGCCAAGGCTAAGTCAGGGCCCTAAGATCGCCGCCACATTAAAGGAAGCCTCATGATCGATCGCCGGGGACTGCTCAAGGCATCGGTCGCGGCGCCGTCGGCGTTGGCGTTAGGGGCTGAGGCGGCCGGAGCAGGGGAGCCGAGCGGTGTGACCCTTGGCCGACCTTGCGTGATCTCCACCTGGGACTTCGGCGTCGCCGCCAATCAAGCCGCCTGGGCAATCCTATCCAAGGGGGGCAGGGCGCTGGATGCGGTCGAGGCGGGAGCCAGAGTGCCGGAAGCGGATCTTAACAACCATAGCGTTGGACGAGCCGGCTATCCGGATCGCGACGGCCACGTCACCCTTGACGCCTCGATCATGGACGAACACGGAAACTGCGGCGCGGTTGCAGGCCTCGAACACATCGCTCATCCCATCTCCGTGGCGAGGCGGGTGATGGAGAAGACGCCGCATGTGCTCTTGGTGGGCGCCGGCGCCCTGCAGTTCGCCCTGGAGCAGGGGTTTCCCCGGGAGGATCTGCTCACGCCTCAATCCCGCAAGGCCTGGCATAAGTGGCTGAAGACCGCCCATTACACCCCCGTCGCCAACAGCGAGGTCAAAAGCTACGGAAAGAATGGCTTGGGGCCGCCTGGCGGCAAGCTCAACCATGACACCATCGGCATGTTGGCCATGGATGCGGCCGGGAACCTGTCTGGCGCCTGCACCACGAGCGGCATGGCGTGGAAATTACGGGGACGCGTCGGCGACAGCCCGATTATCGGCGCTGGCCTTTATGTGGACAACGAGGTCGGCGGCGCGACCTCGACCGGGGTCGGCGAGGAGGTGATCCGCAACTGCGGAAGTTTTCTCGTGGTCGAGCTTATGCGCCAGGGCCGCTCGCCGCAGGAGGCGTGCAAGGAGGCGGTCGCCCGGATCATCAAGAAAAAGCCGGACGCCAAGGATCTGCAGGTCGGCTTCCTTGCCCTTAACAAGCGCGGCGAGATCGGTGCGTGGGCGATTCAGAAGGGCTTCACCTACGCCCTTTGTGACCAGAGCCGGCAGGACGCCCTGTTGGCGAGCCCAAGCTTCATTTAGGCCCTGGCTTGGCCTGGCCAAGCTGATCGTAACTGCCCTGCAGCGGCCTTGTCTGGATCGAGATCAAGACCGCGCGCTTTCCTACAGCGTGGTGGGCCAAGCCTATCTGTCTCAGCCGGCCGCAGAAGGTCCAGATCGTGTTGACGGCTTTAGGCCTTGGGTGAAGACCGTTTCAGCCAAGACCCGCTCGGTCTTGAAGCTTTAGGTCCGAAGAACCTGTTCACTCCATGTTCCAACTCAGCTAAGCGCGGGAAACGCCGTGCGAGGACGCGCCTTCGATGAGCACCGATATTGAAATCGCCCAGGCGGCGGTCATGAAGCCGATTGGAGAGGTGGCCGCGCGGGCCGGGATCCCTGAAGCGGCGCTCGAGCTTCACGGCAAATACCTCGCCAAGCTTGACATGACCTACCTTGAGGCGCTGCGCGCCAAGCCGCGCGGAAAACTCGTTTTGGTGACCGCCATCAACCCGACCCCGCCCGGGGAGGGCAAAACCACCACCACGATTGGCCTTGGGGACGGCCTGAACCGCATCGGCCGCAAGGCGGTGATCGCCCTTCGCGAACCGTCGCTTGGTCCGGTGTTTGGCCGCAAGGGCGGGGCGACCGGAGGCGGATATGCCCAGGTCCTGCCCATGGAGGCGATCAACCTGCATTTCACCGGCGACTTCCACGCTATCACTACGGCCCACAACCTGCTCGCGGCCCTCCTCGACAACCACCTCTACTGGGGCAACGCCCTGGACATTGATCCCCGCGCGATTGTTTTGCGCCGGGTGTTGGACGTGAACGATCGGGCCCTGAGGCAGGTGGTGGCAAGCCTCGGCGAGGGCGTCAACGGCGCGCCCCGCGAAACAGGCTTCGACATTACCGTGGCCTCAGAAGTCATGGCTATCTTATGCTTGGCGTCCGACTTCGCCGACCTGGAGCGGCGGCTGGCGGGAATCGTCGTCGCCCGCACCCGGTCAGGCGCGATGGTCACCGCCGGCGACCTCGACGCGGCCGGGGCGATGGCTGTCCTTTTGAGGGAGGCGATCCAGCCCAATCTGGCGCAGACCCTGGAAGGCACGGCGGTGTTGGTGCATGGCGGTCCGTTCGCCAACATCGCCCATGGCTGCAACTCGGTGCTGGCCACACGCTCTGCCCTGGCCCTTGCGGAGTTTGCAGTGACAGAGGCGGGGTTCGGCGCTGACCTCGGCGCAGAGAAATTCCTGAACATAAAATGCCGGGTGGCGGGTCTTGATCCGGCCGCCGCGGTGGTGGTTGCGACCCTCCGCGCCTTAAAATTCCAGGGCGGCGTCGATGCGAAGCAGGTGTCCCTGAACAATCCATCGGCATTGAGCCAGGGTCTGGCCAACCTCGGCCGTCATATCGAGAACCTCAGAGGTTTCGGCTTGCCGGTCGCTGTGGCCATCAACCACTTTGCAGGAGACACCGAGGAGGAAACCGAGCGTGTGAGGGCGTATTGCGCTCGTTTTGGCGTCGAGGCGATCGTCTGTACACATTGGGCCCGAGGGGGCGTCGGCGCCGAGGCCCTGGCCCGTCACGTGGCGGATCTTGCAGACAGCGCCGCAGCGCGGTTTGCACCCCTTTATCCCCTTGACCTGTCCCTGGTCGAAAAGATCGAAACGGTCGCAACGCGGATTTATCGGGCGGGTGCGGTGACCTATTCGGCGAGGGCCTCCAGAGACCTGAAGCGGTTCGAGGCGGAGGGATGGGGCAGATTGCCGGTCTGCATGGCCAAAACGCCCTATTCTTTTTCGGCGGACGAAGGTCTGCGCGGCGCGCCAGAGGGCTTTGTGCTCCCGGTCCGAGAGGTGAGGCTCTCGGCGGGCGCCGGGTTTGTGGTTGCAGTCTGCGGCGATGTGATGACCATGCCGGGCCTGCCCAAGGTCCCTGCGGCGTCGCGCATCCGGCTGACCGCCGCTGGACGGATTCAAGGCCTGTCCTAGCCTCAGAGCCCGCTCCGGCAGGCCAACCGCATCCCCTTACTCGATCTTGGACCCGGCAGATCGGCTCTCATCCGTGCGGAGCGCAGGAGGGCATCAGGCCAGATCAGGGGATTTTCACATGGCCCATGGCGCTGTCCGGAAGGCAGCCTACGCCCATATTCGAGCCCTGACCCTGGCAGGGGACGATCAGTGGCGCGCTGCCGAGATTGTCCCTTAGGCTGCGCTTGTGTTCGTCCGCCGCTGCCTGTGCTGAAAAGGCGCCGCGCTTTGCCGGATCTATTCCTGAGAAGCCCTGTCCGTTTCTGGCGTCCTGAGCGAAGCGTTCGGCGCAGCGAGCCCGCTCCTCCGCCGTAAGGTGGACGGCCTCGGCGCTTTCGCAGCCGACCGTGCCCCTCAGAAAAGCGCGCACGCCCTTTCCAGCCTCGTCGTAGGGAAGCGGTCCCGGGGCCGCGCCGGCGCCCGGCTTGCCGCTCGAAGCTTCACCCGCAGGTTCCGCTGCGAGGGGCGAGGGCGGGGCTCCTGCGACATTGGGGCGGGCGAGGTGGATGTGGCTGAGGGCGAGCGGCGGCGCCGATCGACCGGCTTTAGGCGCCGCGCTGGATGCGGCCGTGACGGGCTGCGCCCGTTCGTGCTGGATCTGGTCTAGGGCGGGCAACAGAACGACTGTCACCGGGGGCTGGCGACCCTCGATGTAGTAGCGCGTCTTGGGTACGAGAAGACCGATCGCCAGAATGAGGACAGCGTGCAGGACGAGCGATAGGATGATCGCCGGCGCCGCTTCGCGGCGCCGTCGTCCGTCCTCGCCGCTCGTCAGTATTGAAGTCGCCATGGTATGACGACCAGCAAATAAGACCTTGCAGCGGCGGATGCGAGCGTGGTGTGAAGTCAGGCGCTGCAAACGCGCCAATGCTTGACGCTGAGGGGGTTTGCGCGTATCAGCCGCCGCTCCTGGGCGCGGGCGCGCTTGTGTTCAGGACCAAATTTGACGCCAGGGCTGTGCCCGCCGGAACGCCCAGAGCGCGCGTTCCGGCAAAACGCGCTATGTGCGTCTCAACTATCGGGTCCCGCAAGGGGTCAAAACCGTGGCCCCGAAAGGGGTCAAAAGACGTGAGCGGAGTCGACCGGCCGGAAGGCGCAGGCTCCCGATGAACAAGGACAAGACCTGGGCCCATGCCGACGATCAACCAGCTTATCCGAAAGCCCCGCCAGCCAAAGCCGAGCCGCAATAAGGTTCCCGCGCTGAAGGGCTCGCCGCAGCGCCGCGGCGTTTGCACGCGCGTTTATACGACGACCCCGAAGAAGCCGAACTCGGCGCTCCGGAAAGTGGCCAAGGTGCGTCTGACCTCAGGGATTGAGGCTGTGTGCTACATCCCCGGCGAAGGCCACAACCTTCAGGAACACTCGGTGGTGCTGATCCGGGGCGGCCGGGTGAAGGACCTTCCAGGCGTCCGTTACCACATCCTTCGCGGCGTGCTCGACACGCAAGGCGTGAAGAACCGCAAGCAGCGTCGTTCCCACTACGGCGCAAAGCGCCCGAAATAGCCAAGCGCTGAATTAAGAAAGAGACAACAGCATGTCGCGCCGTCACCGCGCAGAGAAGCGCGAAGTTCTGCCGGATCCCAAGTTCGGGGATGTGATCCTGACCAAGTTCATGAATTACGTCATGTACGAGGGCAAGAAAGCCGTCGCCGAGAACATCGTCTACGGCGCGTTCGACATCATCGAACAAAAACGCCGCGACATGGATGTGATCGCCGTGTTCCACACGGCGCTCGACAATGTCGCCCCCGCGATCGAAGTGCGGAGCCGCCGTGTCGGCGGCGCGACCTATCAGGTCCCCGTCGAGGTTCGCCCAGATCGTCGCCGCGCCCTGGCGATCCGTTGGCTGGTGAACGCCGCGCGCAATCGCGGTGAGAACACGATGACCGAGAAGCTCGCCGGTGAACTCCTTGATGCGTCCAACAACCGCGGCACGGCGGTCAAGAAGCGCGAGGATACGCACAAGATGGCCGAGGCCAACCGCGCCTTCTCGCATTATCGTTGGTAATCCCCATATGGGTGGTATCGCTCTGGCTCCAGCCGGTGCTTCCTTGGGCGGAGGGTTTGAGCTAAACCCCCCGCCGACTGAGAACCGCCCCCATCGTTACGCTTGAACGCCCGACCGCAGAGCCCGTTTTCCCATGCCCCGCCTCCACAAGATCGAAGACTACCGTAATTTCGGCATCATGGCCCACATCGATGCTGGAAAGACGACGACCACGGAGCGGATCCTCTACTATACCGGCAAGAGCCATAAAATCGGCGAAGTGCACGATGGCGCAGCGACGATGGACTGGATGGAGCAGGAGCAGGAGCGGGGGATCACCATCACCTCCGCAGCCACCACCGCCATCTGGAACGGTCACCGGCTGAACATTATCGACACCCCGGGGCACGTGGATTTTACGATCGAGGTGGAACGGTCCTTGCGCGTTCTCGACGGCGCAGTCGCCGTGCTCGACGGCAACCAGGGCGTCGAGCCCCAGACAGAGACGGTCTGGCGCCAAGCCGATCGCTACAATGTCCCGCGCATCGTGTTCGTCAATAAGATGGACAAGATCGGCGCTGATTTCGACATGTGCCTGGCGACGATCCGCGACCGCCTGGCCGTCAAGGCGGTTCCGATCCAGTTCCCGATTGGCTCGGAAGCGGATTTGAAGGGTGTTGTCGACCTGGTTCGCATGAAGGCGGTGGTCTGGGACAATGACGGTCTCGGCGCCAACTACCATGACGAAGAGATCCCCGACCACCTCAAGGCTCGGGCCGACGAGCTTCGCCACTATCTCATCGAGAACGCCGTTGAGATGGACGACGATGCGATGGAGGCCTATTTCGGCGGCGAAGAGCCGTCCGAAGCGGTGCTGAAGAAGTGCCTGCGTAAAGCGGTTCTGACCGGCGCCTTCTATCCGATCCTGTGCGGGTCGGCCTTCAAGAATAAGGGGGTGCAGCCCCTGCTTGACGCCGTCGTCGACTATCTCCCCTCGCCGGTGGATATTCCCCCGACCCAGGGCATCGACTTCAAGACCGAGGCGCCGATCGAACGCAAAGCGTCCGATGACGAGCCCCTGTCGATCCTCGCCTTCAAGATCATGGACGACCCGTTCGTGGGCTCGCTGACCTTTTGCCGAATCTATTCAGGCAAACTCGAGACCGGCATGGGCCTCCTGAACTCGACGCGCGACAAGCGCGAGCGGGTCGGTCGCATGCTCTTGATGCACTCCAACAACCGGGAGGATATCAAAGAAGCCTTTGCTGGCGATATCATCGCGCTTGCCGGTCTGAAGGACACGCGCACGGGGGACACCCTGTGCGATCCTTTGAAGTCGCCGGTTATCCTCGAGAAGATGAACTTCCCTGAGCCGGTCATCGAGATCGCCATTGAGCCGAAGTCCAAGGCCGACCAGGAAAAGCTCGGCGTTGCGCTTGGCAAGATGGTCGCCGAAGACCCCTCCTTCACCGTGTTTACCGACCAGGAGTCGGGTCAGACCGTCATGAAGGGAATGGGCGAGCTGCACCTGGACATCAAGGTCGATATTCTGCGCCGGACCTATAAGGTCGACGCCAATATCGGCGCGCCTCAGGTCGCCTATCGCGAGAGCCTCGGGCGCAAGACCGAAATTGATTACACCCACAAAAAGCAGACCGGAGGCACCGGTCAGTTCGCGCGGGTGATGATCACCTTCGAACCTGGCGAACCGGGTTCGGGCTTCGTGTTCGAATCCAAGATCGTCGGCGGCGCGATTCCGAAGGAATTCATTCCCGGCGTGGAGAAGGGGCTTGAATCGATCAAGGAAAACGGTCTGCTGGCCGGGTTCCCCTTGATCGACTTCAAGGCCACCCTGACCGACGGCAAGTACCACGACGTCGACTCCAGCGTGCTGGCGTTCGAAATCGCGGCGCGCGCCGCCTTCCGCGAACTGCGGGAAAAGGGCGCCCCCAAGCTGCTCGAGCCGATCATGAAGGTCGAAGTGCTCACCCCGGACGAATATCTGGGAGACGTGATCGGCGACCTGAACTCTCGGCGCGGGCAGATCCAAGGGACCGACCAACGCGGCAACGCTCAGGTGATTACCGCCTTCGTGCCCTTGGCGAACATGTTCGGCTATGTCTCGAACCTGCGGGGGATGAGCCAGGGCCGGGCCCAGTTCACCATGCAATATGACCACTACGAGGATGTGCCGCAGGTCGTCGCATCTGAAATCATCAAGAAGTACGCCTAACCAAACCCCAGAAGAGGACCCCGTTCTGGGGCCGGAGCTAGAGAAAAATGGCCAAGGAAAAGTTCGAGCGCAATAAGCCGCACTGCAATATCGGCACGATCGGTCACGTCGACCACGGCAAGACCACCCTCACAGCCGCCATCACCATGGTGCTGGCGAAGTCGGGCGGCGCCACGGCTAAGAAGTACGATGAGATCGACGCCGCGCCGGAAGAAAAGGCTCGCGGCATCACGATCAACACCGCCCACGTGGAGTATGAAACCAAGGCGCGCCACTACGCCCACGTCGACTGCCCCGGACACGCCGACTATGTGAAGAACATGATCACCGGCGCGGCGCAGATGGACGGCGCCATTCTGGTGTGCTCGGCTGCGGACGGCCCGATGCCGCAGACCCGCGAGCATATCCTGCTCGCCCGTCAGGTCGGCGTTCCGGCTCTGGTGGTCTTCTTAAATAAGGTCGACATGGTCGACGACGCCGAGCTGCTCGAGCTCGTTGAAATGGAGCTGCGCGAGCTTCTCACCTCCTACGACTTCCCGGGCGACGACATCCCCATCACCAAGGGCTCGGCCTTGGCCGCCGTGGAAAACCGCGATCCGATCATCGGCGAGGATGCAATCTTGGAGCTGATGCAGACGGTCGACACCTATATCCCGCAACCTGATCGTCCGATCGACCAGCCCTTCCTGATGCCGGTGGAAGACGTCTTTTCCATCTCGGGTCGTGGCACCGTGGTGACCGGACGGGTCGAGCGCGGCATTGTGAAGGTCGGCGAGGAAGTCGAGATCGTCGGAATTCGTCCGGTTCAGAAGACGACCTGCACGGGCGTTGAGATGTTCCGCAAGCTGCTCGATCAAGGTCAGGCTGGCGACAACGTGGGCGTTCTGCTTCGCGGCACAAAGCGCGAAGACGTCGAACGCGGTCAGGTGCTCTGCAAGCCAGGCTCGATCACCCCTCACACCAAGTTCACCGCCGAGGTCTACATCCTGACCAAGGAAGAAGGCGGCCGCCACACGCCGTTCTTCGGCAATTACCGTCCCCAGTTCTATTTCCGCACCACCGATGTGACCGGCATTGTGAAGCTGAAAGAGGGCGTCGAGATGGTCATGCCGGGTGACAACACCGAGCTTGAGGTCGAGTTGATCACGCCGATCGCGATGGAAGAAAAGCTCCGCTTCGCCATCCGCGAAGGCGGGCGCACCGTCGGCTCGGGCGTGGTTTCCAAGATCCTCGCCTAACCGGTCGTTTCACACGTCGGGTCTGACCCGACAATCCTTCTGCGCCGTCGAAGAGCGATCTTCGGCGGCGCTTTTCTGTTGTCGATGGGCCCGCCGCGCTTCGCCGCTGGCCGGCCCGGTTTGGGGTCTTGCGCTTTAGGATCAGAAGGCTCTCGTCGCTGAGCTCGTCGGACGTCCCGGATTTAGCATCTCGGTCTTACTGTCGTGCGGTCCGCGGGCATGACTTAACGCCTCCGGTTGAAGAGCGTCTGGGCGGTTGATTTGCGGCCCTTAAGGGGGGCGCGTTCGTGCCGCGGGGCGCCTGGGTGTGGTTTGCGCCTAGTCCCGCGCGCGCCGCAGGACAGCTTCTAACCTTGCGAACCAGCGGCGGGCCACCAAGACCGCGGCGTCAGGACCTGGATCGTCCCGACGGGCGGCGTCGCCAGGCGCGTAGAGTTCAAATTCGAAGTCCGGGTCGTGGGGGTCGTCGAATACGAAGCGCAGAATGACCCGACCTACATGAGGGGCGATCTGGTCAAGGGGCCGGCGTCCTTCGCCGCGGCTGGTCCTGGCCACGACGACCCCGTCGAAGATCAGCTCTGCACCGACCAGCTCATCAAGGTCGTAGACCAGGCCTGCGTCCCCTGGACCACGAACGATGGCGAGCTTCTGGTGATCAAGGGCCAGGGCCGCGCCCTGTCCTCGCGCGGGGGCTGTGGATAAAACCTCCGGTGGGCCAGGAAGACCCAACCTAAGGCGGCGCGCCACCCGGTGGCCGGGCTCAAGCCACCAAACCCCGAGGGCGATCAGGGCCAGGACAAGCATGGCCAGAACACCGATCAGCAGCAGGAACACCACCCCCTTGTCCATGGGACCGATGCTAGCGGGATTCTCTATTCGTTGGCGAAACTGGCCACCACTGGGACATGATCTGAGGGCTTGTCCATGCCGCGGGCGTCGCGGTGAACCACGCAGGCGGTCAGTCGCTCCGCCGCCAAGGGGGAGAGCAACAGGTGGTCGATGCGGATGCCGTGATTGCGCTGCCATGCGCCTGCCTGATAGTCCCAGAACGTGTAGCCGTGCGGGTCTTCGCCCACCTCCGCCTGGGCGTCGGTCAGACCAAGGTTCTTAAGGGCCCGCCAGGATGCGCGGCTTTCGGGCTGGAAGAGGGCGTCTCCGAGCCAGCTTTCCGGACGATCCGCGTCCTCGGGCTCGGGAATGACGTTATAGTCGCCCGCCAGCACGAAGGCCTCTTCGAGCGCCAGAAGATCAACGGCGCGTCGGCGGAGCCGCTCCATCCAGGCCAGCTTGTACGCGAATTTCTCAGTGGCGACCGGGTTGCCGTTCGGCAGGTAAAGGGCGGCGACCCTGATCGGGCGGCGGGCCGCAATCACCCCTTCAAGATAGCGCGCTTGCTGGTCTTCCTCGTCGCCGGGCAGGCCGCGAATGATGTCCTCGATCGGGTGCTTTGATAGCAAAGCGACCCCGTTATAGGTCTTTTGGCCATGGACGGCCACGTTGTAGCCTAAGGCTTCAAACGCATCGAAAGGAAACTTCTCGTCGATACATTTCAGCTCCTGGAGGCAGGCGACGTCAGGCTTAACCTCTTGGAACCAGGCAAGCACAGTCTCCAGACGCGCGTTGATCGAATTGACGTTCCAGGTGGCTATCTGCATGCGCCATCAATGCCTCTACGGCCTGGATTTGACAAATCTAGATCCCTGAGGTCACGCGCGGCTCGAGGCGTCGTAAACATGCTCCGGGGCGGGTGACGTCGCGAAAAGGCGCCGCCTGCAAATCCCTGCGCCTCTCTCTTGGGTCCCTGGCCCTCGCGATGACAAGACCCAGGCGATAAGGCGCTCGCTTTGGCCGGCGGTGTACAAGATCAGGCGCGATGAACCGACGCGCCGAGACCGGCCTGCGCCTCTGATGTCAGTCGAGGGGCGCGCGCTCTTTGGCGGACAGGAGCCGCCAGCCTCCGAACCTCAAGACTTCCAGGGGATTAAACCGGGCTTTGTACGCCATCTTGCCCGAGCCTTGCACCCAATAGCCGAGATAGACGTAAGGCAGGCCGGCTGCCCGCGCCTGGCGGACGTGATCCAGGATCATAAACGACCCCAGGCTTCGGCGCTTCGCTTCGGGATCAAAGAAACTATAAACCAGGGACAGGCCGTCGCTCAGCACGTCCACAAGGATGCAGCCGATCAAATCGCCCGGTCCATGGGGGGCTGGGAGGCGGTATTCGATAAGGTGGGTGCGCACCGCGGTGTCCTCGACCATGGCGACATAGTCGAGCCAGGTCATATCGGCCATGCCGCCGCCCGCATGGCGCGCGTCGAGATAACGGCGCAAAAGCTCGAACTGCTCGCGGGTCGCTTCGGCCTCGACAAGATGGCGCGACAGCTCCGCGGACCGCTCGAGGGTCCGTTCTTCGGATTTGGTGAAGGCGTAGTCGGCGACCGGAATGCGCGCAGAGACGCAGGCGTCGCAGCTTTCGCACGCGGGGCGATAGGCGATGTTCTGGGAGCGACGAAAGCCAACCTCGGTCAAGACGTCGTTGACGGCGGGGCCGTCCGATAGGGGCAAATGGGCGAACACCTTCCGCTCCTCGCGACCGTCAAGATACGGACACGGCGAGGGCGCGGTCAGGAAAAACCTCAGTTTGCGGGTGGTGAAGTGCTGTGTCACGCGTCTCGAGTCGAAGCAGAAAGGGTCTTTTCCGATTTAGCCCTGACCGACGCCTCCGGTGCAAGCATGCAAGCGGTCGCGCCCCCCGCCTATGGGTTGGCAGGCGGCAACACAGGCGCTTCCTTGAGCAGCACGATCGCGATACGGCGGTTGCCAGGCAGGGTGGGATCGTCGGGATAGAGCGGGTCCGAATTGGCCTTGCCGGAGACCTGATAGACCCGGTCAGGGTCAATGCCCGCCTCCTGAAGCACCGTGCGCGATGCGTTTGCGCGGGCGGCGGAGAGGGCCCAGTCGTCTCCCCCCTTTTGTCCGGTAAGCGTTGCAGAGGTATGGCCGGCGACGGTGATCCGATTGTGGAGCTGGCCAACCACTTTGGCCACGGCGCGAAGCAAGAGCCGCGCTCTTTCGTTGGGTTTGGCCGAGCCCGGCTCGAACATCGATCGGCCCTCCTGGTCGATCAGCTGGATGCGAAGGCCCTCTGGCGTCTGGTCAACGAGGACCTGCTTTGACAGCTCAGCAAGCTCCGGCATGTCTTGCATCGCCTGGCGCAGGGATTGGGCGGCGGACTGGAAGTCCTCCGCCTCCCGTTTTGCGGCGGCGTCTTGCTCGGGGGTCTTAGTATCCGTCGCGCCCCCCGCCTTGGACGACTTGCCATCCTTGGCATCTGGCGGCGAGGGCGGCGCAAGGGCCTGGATGATCGGCTGGGAGCCGTCCGACTTGGCGCCCTGGTCGCCGAGGGCTGTGCCGCCGAGGATACCGCCAGACCCTGAGGTGGATTCTGAAACGCTGGCGGGCGCGAAATAGTCGGCGATGCCGCGCTTCTGCTGAGGGCTGGTCGTGTTGATCAGCCACATCAGGAGGAAGAAAGCCATCATGGCGGTCACAAAGTCCGCATAGGCCACCTTCCAGGCGCCGCCGTGGTGACCGCCGGCGATCACCTTCTTGACCTTCTTGATCAGGATTGGCGCATCGGCGTTGTACGCCATCGTGGTTTCCCCGCGGTTCAGGAGTGTGCTTAACGGGCGCGGCGTTAAGGAGGCGTTGAAGATGAAGCTTGCGTTCGCGGGTTTGGGCGTCATGGGTTTTCCGATGGCGGGGCATCTGGTTGCTGCGGGCCATGAGGTCTCGGTGTTTAACCGCTCTTCGCAGAAGGCCGAGCGGTTCGTTGCGCGCTACCCCGGAGCGCGAACCGAAGCTGCGATCGGCGACGCCGTTCGGGGCGCTGAGGTGCTCGCGCTTTGCGTCGGTCGGGACGAGGACGTGCGTCAGGTCGTCGGAGAAGCCCTCGAGGCTCTGGCGCCGGGGGCGCTGATCATTGATCACACCACGACCTCAGCGAAGCTCGCGCGGGAGATGGCGGCTCTGGCCGCCGCCGCTGAGCGAGGGTTTGTCGACGCGCCGGTGTCAGGCGGGCAGGCGGGCGCCGAGAAAGGCGCCCTCACGGTCATGCTCGGCGGCGAGGAGGGGGCGTGCGCACGCGCTGAGCCTGTGATCGCAGCCTACAGCAAGACCATCCGACGGATCGGCGGACCAGGCGCTGGCCAGCTTGCCAAAATGGTCAATCAGATCTGCATCGCAGGCGTGGTCCAGGGTCTCGCCGAGGCCGTCCATTTCGCAAAGGCCGCTCATCTCGACACCGACGCTGTGCTTGGAGCCATCTCCAAAGGCGCGGCGCAAAGCTGGCAGATGGACAACCGGTGGCCGACCATGGTTGAGGGACGGTTTGACTTCGGCTTCGCGGTTGACTGGATGCGCAAGGACCTCGGCCTTGTGCTCGACGAGGCGCGGACCAATGGCGCCAGCCTGGCCCTCACCGCCCTGGTCGACCAGTTTTACGCGGAGGTTCAGGCCATGGGCGGCCAACGCTGGGACACGTCAAGCCTGCTGGCGCGGTTGGAGCGTTAGGCGCTTGCTTTTTCCCCGCCTGCGGGCTTCGATCCG